>Ga0209148_1000069_pt1:195000-334444 | contig 334444 bp, 317 predicted proteins | sample AraplaCol_mMF_r2_2_FD_184288 | JGI IMG/M metagenome (GOLD analysis project Ga0209148, IMG submission 184288) | Arabidopsis root microbial communities from North Carolina, USA - plate scrape CL_Col_mMF_r2 (SPAdes) (version 2) | ecosystem: Host-associated > Plants > Roots >... | reverse complement strand
CGGCCAAGGACCTCAACAAGGTCGGCATCTCGGTCGGCCTGCTCGGCAACCCCTTCTTCGTCGCCACCATCAAGGGCATCGAGGACGCGGCCAAGAAGATCAACCCGAAGGTCGAGGTGACGTCGGTATCGGCCGATTACGACCTCAACAAGCAGGTCTCGCAGGTCGATTCCTTCATCGCCGCGGGCGTTGACGTGATCATGCTCAACGCGGTCGACGCCAAGGCGATCGCGCCGGCGGTGAAGAAGGCACAGGCTGCCGGCATCATCGTTGCCGCCTTCGACGTCTCGGCGCCAGGCGCCGACGTCACCGTGATGACCAACAACGTCAAGGCCGGCGAGGAGGCCTGCCAGTATCTGGTCGATCATACCGGCGGCAAGGGCGACTACGTCATCCTCAACGGCCCGGCATCCTCGTCGATCCTTGAGCGGGTCAAGGGCTGCAAGAACGTGCTTTCGCAGCATCCCGACATCAAGATCCTCTCCGACGACCAGAACGCCGAAGGTTCGCGCGACGGCGGCCTGAAAGTGTTCCAGTCGCTGCTGACCCGCTTCGACAAGATCGACGCGGTGTTCGCCATCAACGATCCGACGGCGATCGGCGCCCAGCTTGCCGCCAAGCAGCTCAACCGATCGGAATTCATCTTCACCGCGGTCGACGGTGCTCCGGATATCGAAAAGGAGCTCGCTTCCGGTACCTCGATGATCAAGGCCTCGGCTTCGCAGGACCCCTATGTGATGGCCGGCCAGTCGCTGACGATGGCGGCCGAGCTGCTCGCCGGCAAGAAGCCGGCCGAGGCCACGGTGCTCCTCGATCCCAAGCTGATCACCGCCGAGAACCTGAAGGACTACAAGGGCTGGACCGCGGCCCGCTGATCACTCCAACAAGCGCGGCCGGATTTGTCCGGCCGCGCCTTCCTTCATCGCCGTAAACCGGAGACGATCATGGCGCGCATCGGAATCCATTCTTTTGTCTGGTCGGCAAGCTCGGCACAGAGCGAGCTCGAACGCACGCTGGCCAACACCAGGGAGGCCGGCTTCGACCTGATCGAATTCTCCTATCTCGACCCGGCCGATGTCGACATCGGCAGACTTGCCAAACGCATCGCCGATCTCGGCCTCGGCGTGGCGATCAGCATCGGATTGCCTGGTGACGGCGACATATCGAGCGCCGACAAGGCGGTCGCGGCGCGGGGCGTCGAGATCCTCACCCAGACCATTGCGCTGACGCGCGATCTTGGCGGCCGCAAGGTCGCCGGCATCCTGTCGGCCGGCCATGGCCTGCAGGTCGAAGCGCCGACGCGCGATCAGTGGAACCGCAGCACTGCTGCGCTGGCGAGAGTCGCCGAAACGGCGAAGGCGGCCGGGGTCACGCTCAATCTCGAGATCGTCAACCGCTTCGAAAGCAACCTGCTCAACAGCGCCGCGCAAGGTCTCGCCTTCATCGAGGACACCGGCTCGGACAACATCTTCCTGCATCTCGACACGTTCCACATGAACATCGAGGAGGCCGATGTCGGGTTGGCCATCCGCCACGCCGCGGGCAAGATCGGCTATGTCCATATCGGCGAAAGCCATCGGGGCTTCCTCGGCACCGGCAATATCGACTTCGCGGCGATATTCGATGCGCTGACCGCCATCGGCTACACCGACGATCTCAGCTTCGAATCCTTCTCGTCGGAGATCGTCGACGAGAACCTGTCGAAGAAAACCGCGATCTGGCGCAATCTGTGGACCGACAACATGGCACTCGCCAAGCACGCGCGCGCTTTCATCGGCCTCGGGCTGGAGACGGCGCGGCGCAAGGCGGAACTCGTCTCGGCCCGTCACCAGCCGTAGGGGGGTCGCGGGCGGCTGGGTTCCCCAAGACGTCACGCATGCATTGCCCCCGTCCCATGCATCGGCTATCCGACCCCTGCGACACATGAAGCAGAAGGAACCCGGTATGACGAACAAGACGATCCTGAAATTCGGTGCGGTCGAACACGCGGAAGCCGGCGACCTGCCTGGCTGGATCGTGGTCGAGGGCCACCCGACCATGCAAACCGCCGTCCAGCACACGACGGAGGACGGCAAGGTGATGTCGGGCACGTGGCGGGCGTCGCCCGGCACCTATCACGCGACCTACACCGACTATGAGTTCGTGCACATGATCGCCGGCCGCATCATCATCACGCCCGACGGCGGCACGCCGGTCGAAGTCGGCCCGGGCGATGCTTTCGTGGTGGAGGCCGATTTCAAGGGAACCTGGAAGATCGTCGAGCCGGTGACCAAGCATTTTGTCGTCCGGGTAGCCTGAGCCGGCCGCCTCGACCGCAGAAGCAGGCAGGTCGGCATGTGCCGACCTGCAATACTTTTGTTCAATCCGGCCGCCTTCACCTGTGCTAATTCGACCTGAGTAACTTCAGGGAGCGAAGCAGTGAACGCTCGAAACGCAAAAGAGCACGCCCGGTATTTCACGGCGCCGTCAACGGGTGTCGAATGCCTGACAGCCTCGTTCAGCCAGCATCATTACGCCCCCCACGCGCACGAAACCTATGTGATCGGGGCGCTGTCGAGCGGCAAGGCCAGCGTCTTCATTCGCGGCGTGCAGCGTTTTGCCACCGCCGGCGACCTGACCCTTTACAATCCGCACGACGTTCATGACGGCATTCCCAGCACGGACGGCTACAGTTACCGCGTGAGTTACCCCGAGGCCGACCTCATCGTCGACATCGCCTCGGAAATGGCGGGGAGCGGAATCCGCGGCACGCCGTCGTTTCCGGAACCTGTCGTTGAGGACCCGCGGGGCTGCGCTCTCTTCTTCGAGGCGCACCGCGCCTGGGAAGACAATCAGTGCCCGCTGGAAGCCGAAGAGCTGATGCTGCGCAGTTATCGCCACTGCCTGTCCAGGCATGCGCGGGTCGCGCTGAAGCCGGTTGGTACCGAAGCGGGACCAGTCGCACGCGCCGCGGCGGTCATGAGCGAACGGTTCGATGAAAAACTGACCCTTGCCGAACTGGTGAAGGAAGCCAGGCTGCCGCGGCAGCGACTGATCGAAGCGTTCCACCGGGACACCGGATTCACGCCACATGCCTATCTGATCAACCGGCGCGTGGATGCCGCCAAGGCGATGTTGCGGCGCGGCCATGACCCGGCGGACGTCGCGGCCGCCTCCGGCTTCGCAGACCAGGCCCATCTCATCCGCACCTTCAAGGCACGCATCGGCGTCACTCCTGGCGCCTATCAGGCGGCGTTCGCCATGTAGCGGTTTTCGACGGGGCGCTCGCCCCTCGTTTCCCACGGTTCAACAACAACCCAAACGGCGCCGCGAGGCGCCGCAACGAAGGAGCATGTCCCGATGAAACGTATGCCGGAGCCATTCAGGATCAAGATGGTCGAGCCGATCCGCATGACCGAACGGCCGTACCGCGAAGCCGCGCTGAGGGCAGCCGGGCTCAACCCATTCCTGTTGCGCAGCGAGGATGTCTATATCGATCTCCTCACCGACAGCGGCACCGGCGCGATGAGCGATCGGCAATGGGCCGGCCTGATGCTCGGCGACGAGGCCTATGCCGGCAGCCGCAACTACTACCGGCTGGCCGAAACCGTCGAACGGCTGTTCGGCTATCCCTATACCATTCCGACCCATCAGGGACGCGGCGCGGAACAGATCCTGTTCCCGGAAATGGTCAAGCGGCGCGGCTCGGCCACGCCGGTCTTCCTGTCGAACTACCATTTCGACACGACGAAGGCGCATGTCGAGATCGCCGGTGCGAAAGCGATCAACGTGCTGACCAAATCCGCCTTCGATACGGCCAGGCACGACGACTGGAAGGGGAATTTCGATCTGGCGGAACTGCTTCATGCGATGGAAATCCACGGCCGCCAGAACGTCGCCGGCATCATCGCCACCATCACCTGCAACAGCGCCGGCGGCCAGCCGATGTCGATGGCCAATCTGCGCACCGTTTCCGGATATGCGCGGGAAATGGGCATCCCGATGATCATCGACGCCACGCGCTTTGCCGAGAATGCCTGGTTCATCAAGCAGCGGGAAACCGGCTATGCCGAGCGCTCGATCCGCGACATCGTGCGGGAGATGATGTGCTATGGCGACATGCTGACCCTGTCGGCGAAGAAGGACGGATTGGTGAACATTGGCGGGTTCTGCGCCTTTCGCCAGGACGAAGATCTGTTTCGCGCCGTCCAGACCCGGTGCGTCCCCATGGAGGGTTTCATCACCTATGGCGGTTTGGCCGGGCGCGACATGGAGGCGGTCGCGATCGGGCTCGAAGAGGCGGTCGAAAGCGACTATCTCGCCTATCGCATCGGCCAGGTCGCCTATCTCGGCGACAGGCTGCGAGACGCCGGCGTGCCGATCCAGTATCCGACCGGCGGACATGCGGTGTTCGTTGATGGCGCCGCCGTCCTTCCACATGTGCGGCCCGAGCAGTTTCCGGCACACGCGCTCGCGTGCGAACTCTATCTAGAGGCCGGCGTGCGCGCTGTGGAGATCGGCTCGCTGATGCTGGGGCGTGATCCACAAACCGGCAAGCAGGAAGCGTCGCCTCTCGAATTGTTGCGCCTCACCATTCCGCGCCGTGTCTATACCAACGATCATATGGACTATATCGCCGACGCACTGATCGCGGTCGCGGCGCGTGCGAAAAGCATCGGAGGGCTCGACTTCGAGTATGAGCCTCCGGTCTTGCGGCATTTCACGGCGCGCTTTCGTTGGGCGGAACCGGCCCCGGCGGCACCTAGGAAGGAACTGGTCGACGCATGAGCCCGCTGGTCAAGCGCTATCTCGAGGAGCGGGGGGCGACGTTCTCCGTGGTGACGCACCGGCCGCTGATCTCGTTCGAGGACGCCAAGGAGATCCTGCCGCACGAGCCCCGAAACATGGTCAAGAGCCTGGTCTTTCGCTGCGCCGACGACAGTCTTGCGATCGTCGCCCTGCGGGCAGCGGAGCGCGCCGACTACAAGAAGATCGCCGGCGCGATCGGAGAACGGCGGGCCGACTTACGCATGGCCGAGCCGGAATACGTAAAGGACAGGCTCGATCTGGAAATCGGCGGCGTCGTTCCGCTGCCGATCAACGGAGCGCGCGTGTTCATCGACCACAACGTCCTTGAGTTGACGGAGGTCGTCTGCGGCACGGGCCGCAACACCGCGACCCTGGTGATCGCGCTTTCCGAACTGATGCGGATCGCCCAGGCGGCGGTGGCGGACCTGTCGAAGCCGGCGGGTGCCGCAACCCAGCCCGGCCCTGCCGCGAGCTGAGAGCGGCGATGCACTGGCCGCGCATCAAGCTCTCCGAGGGACCGGTGACGATCAGGATTGCCGCGATCGCGTTGGTTGGGCTCGGTGTCTTCGGCGTGGTCCGTGCGGCGGTGAATCTGCTCGGATACTGATCAGGCGGCAGACGGCAATCCGTCGACGGATGGCTGGCACTGCTTTCCCGAGCGTGACTGTGGATTGCCTGCGCGCGTTTTTCCCCACGTGGCATCTTCCCGACGCCTCAAGTGGCGGGGACCAGGCGATTCGATTTACAGCGCCCTGGCTTTATTTGTATCTGATCTGCTGATACATAACCCGTGTGACGAGTGCGGGGCCATATGTCGACTGAAATCATGGTTGTCGATCCGCTTGAGCGGCTCGATTTGCTGAAGAGCCTCGCGAGCGAGGTTCGGGTCCGGATTCTCGACCTGCTGCACCGCAAGGGGCCGAAAAACGTCAATCAAGTGGCCGAGGAACTGGGTCTTCCGCAATCGACGATTTCCGCAAACATCCAGGTTCTTGTCGATGTCGGTTTGATCGAGACGAAGTCACAGAAGGCGCGCAAGGGAAGCCAGAAGGTCTGCTATTCGACCTTCTCCGAGCTGGTCGTCGTCTTCAAGGACCGCACCCCGGCGCAGGATCTCGGCGTCATAGAAGTGGCGATGCCGCTTGGACTTTACACGAGATGCGAAGTCTCCGCTCCCTGCGGCCTGTGTTCAAAGGACGGCGTCATCGGACTTCTCGATGTTCCCGACACCTTCCTCGATCCCGACCGTATGCGGGCCGGACTGCTGTGGTTCACGCGCGGTTTCGTCGAATACCAGTTTCCCAACAATGCGACGCTTGCCAATGCCAAGGTCGGCGGGCTGGAGCTGGCAATGGAGCTTTCGTCGGAGGTGCCGGGCACATCGAAGGATTGGCCATCGGACATCACGGTCGCGATCAACGGACACGAGATCGATACCTGGACGGCGCCAGCCGACTATGGCGACAAGCGCGGCAAGCATACGCCCGGCTGGTGGAAGCTGGCCGGATCGCAGTATGGCGACCTCGCACACTGGCGCGTCACGAGCAACGGCACCTATCGCAACAACGACAAGGTTTCCAAATGCTCGCTGGCTGACCTTGAGCTCCAGCGGCATCGCTCGATCCGGATACGAATCGGCGTGAAGGAAGATGCGCGTCACCCCGGCGGCATAAACATCTTCGGCAGCGGCTTCGGCAATTACAGCAACGACATCGTTCTGCGCCTGCTGAAGGCGTGAGGGCATACTAGACCCTTGACGGACGGATGGACTCCGCCCTTAACTGATCCACGACCCGGATATAAATCGGAAAGTCGGATTGATAATCCGCAGTGGAGGGATCATGAAGGCCAGAGTCACGGCGAACGCGGCCTATGCCGTCGCGGATATCGACAAACGCCTTTACGGCTCGTTTCTCGAACATCTTGGCCGGGCGGTCTACACGGGCATCTACGAGCCCGGACATCCGCAAGCGGACGCCGAGGGGATGCGCAAGGACGTGATCGAGCTGGTGCGTGCGCTCGACACGCCGATCTGCCGTTATCCGGGTGGCAATTTCGTGTCCGCCTACAATTGGGAAGACGGCATAGGCCCAAAGGAGAACCGCCCGCGGCGGCTCGATCTTGCCTGGCGCACCACGGAGCCGAACCTGGTCGGCATCCACGAATTCGCCGACTGGGCCGAAAAAGCCGGCACCGAGATGATGCTTGCGGTCAATCTCGGCTCCCGCGGCCTCGACGAGGCGCGGGCCTTCGTTGAATACGTCAACCACCCGGGCGGCAGCTACTGGTCCGACCTCAGGGCCAAGAACGGACGCGCGCAACCCTGGAACTGCCGCCTCTGGTGTCTCGGCAATGAAATGGACGGCCCCTGGCAGGTCGGCCACAAGTCGGCCAGCGAATACGGCCATCTGGCCAACGAGACCGCCAAGGCGCTGCGCGGCCTCGACCCGACGGTGGAACTGGTGGTGTGCGGCTCGTCGCATTCCAATATGCCGACCTATCCGCAGTGGGAAGCGACCGTGCTGGAAGCGACCTACGAGCAGGTCGACTACATCTCCCTTCACATGTATTTCGAGAATTACGAGAAGAATACGGCCGAATATCTCGCTCTTCCGGCCAAGCTCGACCGCTACATCGGCACGGTCGCGGGCATCATCGACTACGTGAAGGCCAAGACCCGCTCTAAGCGGGACGTGAAGATCTCCTTCGACGAGTGGAACGTCTGGTACCACCAGCGCAAGCAGGACGCAGAGCGCATGCGCGGCTGGGACTGGCCGGAAGCGCCCAGGCTTCTGGAAGACATCTACAATTTCGAGGACGTGCTGCAGGTCGGCTGCATCCTCAACACCTTCATCCGCCGGTCGGATGTTGTTCGCATCGCCTGCATTGCGCAGCTGGTGAACGTGATCGCGCCGATCATGACCGATCCCGGCGGCAGCGCCTGGCGGCAGACGATCTACTGGCCTTTCATGCTGGCCTCCAGGCACGGCCGCGGCACCGCGCTGCAGCTCGCGGTCGAGGTGCCCACCTATGACGCGGCCGCCGCCGACAAGGTGCCGTGGCTCGACATTGCAGGCGTGCACGATTCGAACGCAGGCACGCTGACCTTCTTCGCAATCAACCGGCATGGGTCCGAGACGATCGAGGCCGAAATCGCCCTCGAGCGGTTCGCCGCCAAGTCCATCGAGCACACGATCATCCGTCACGACGATCTCGAGGCCTGCAACACGAAGGACGCGCCGGACAACGTATCGCCCGTCAAAGGCAACGGGGCAGCGCTCAGCAGCAAGGGAATGACGCTGAACTTGCCACCGCACTCCTACTCGATGGTGCGTGTGACACTGTGAGTTAGTATCCGACTTTCAGATACATACCGTAAAATCCGTTGCAGGTGGTTCGGTTTGGTGTAGCATTGACACGTTCAAGGCGGATCTAACCGCCGTACTCGGGAGGAAGCTGAGATGAACTTTCGCAGGATGATGGCCATAGCGGTGGTTGCGGCCGGAGGATTTTGGGCCGTCGCGGCCCAGGCCGAAGAAACCGTCGCATGGTGGGATTTGCTCGGCGGCGGCGACGGTGTGCGCATGAAGCAGATGATCTCCGACTTCAACGCCGCCCACGCCGGCAAGATCAAGATCGACGCCACGACGCTGGAGTGGGGCACGCCCTTCTACGCGAAGGTGCAGACCTCGGCCGCGGTCGGTGAGGCGCCAGACGTCATGACCTATCATGCCAGCCGCATCCCCTTGGCGGTGAGCCAGGATATTCTCCAAGAAATCACCGCCGACGACATGAGCAAGATGGGCCTCTCGGCCTCGGATTTCGCCCAGACGACGATGGGCGCCGTGACGGTCGATGGCAAGCAATACGCAGTGCCGCTCGATACCCATCCGATCGTCCTGTACTACAATCGCGTCCTCCTGAAGAAGGCAGGCGTGCTCGGCGACGACGGCCGTCCCCTGGGCATGAAGAACAAGGAGGAATTCACCGCGACACTGCAGAAGCTGAAGGATGCCGGCGTCGAGTTCCCCTTGGGCAGCGTCACCGCCGACGGCAACTTCATGTACCGCACCATTTACTCGCTGGTGTGCCAGCAAGGCGGCGAGCTTCTGACGGGCAACGAGTTCCTCGCCGGCGACAACGGCAAGAAGCTGGCGAATGCGTTGACAGTTCTGCAAGGGTGGACGAAGGCCGGGCTGCAGTCGACCTATACGGACTATCCCGCAACCGTCGCCCTGTTCACCTCGGGCAAGGCCGCAATGATGATCAACGGTGTCTGGGAGGTTCCCACGATGACCGACCTCGCCAAGCAAGGCAAGCTGTTCGACTGGGGCGCCGTTGAGATCCCGGTGATCTTCGACAAGCCATGCACCTATGCGGACAGCCACTCGTTCGCAATCCCGAAGAACAAGGGCAAGGAGATCAGCCCGGACAAGCGTGCCGCCGTTCTCGAGGTGATCTCATGGATGGACAAGCACTCGCTGTTCTGGGCCACGGCAGGCCACATCCCGGCCTACAAGCCTGTCACAGAGTCGGCCGAATACAAGGCAATGCAGCCCAATGCGACCTATTCGACGCTGACGGCCAACATGATCTTCGATCCGAAGTCGCCCAAGGCCGGTGTCGCCGGGCCGATCTTCGACATCATGTCCAACTATTTCGTGCCGACCCTCAACGGCGAGATGGACCCGGGCGAGGCGGTGAAATCCATCAAGGAAGAGCTGAACAGCATGTAGGGCTCAAAGGCTGGGACCGCCCTGCCCAGGGCGGCCCCAACCATGTCTAGGGAAAGAGCCATGCTTCGCAACTCCCGCACTGAACGTCTTGTCGCGCTGGTGCTGGTCGCTCCGTTCCTGGCGATCTACCTGCTGGCGTTCGTCTATCCGACGGTCCAGATGTTTCGCATCTCCTTCACCGATGCGCCACTGATCGGCGCGGGCCAGTGGGTTGGCCTCGACAACTACCTGCGGCTCGACAACGACCCGATGTTCCGGCGCGCGGTCTGGAACACCGCTTACTTCGTGCTGATGACGGTCGTCCCCGGGACATTCATCGCCCTGCTGATCGCGCTTGGCGTGTCACGTCTCAAGGGCCGGTTCCAGTCGATCGTGCTGGCGCTGTTCTTCCTGCCCTATATCCTGCCGGTGTCCGTGGTCTATCTGATCTGGGACTGGACGCTGAATTTCCAGTTCGGGATCGCGATGCATGTGCTGGATTGGCTCGGGATCCCGCGCGTGCCGGTCTTCAAGTCGCGCGTCTGGTTCCTGCCGGCGGTGGCCGGGGTGACGATCTGGTGGACCGCGGGCTTCTCGATCCTGCTCTTCCTCGCCGGGCTGCGGTCCATACCAGCGGAGATCTACGAAGCCGCCGCGCTCGACAACTCGACGCGATGGACGACGTTCCGGCGCATTACCTGGCCGCTGCTGTGGCCGATCACCTCGCTGGTATTCACCATCCAGCTCATCCTGCAGCTCAAGATCTTCGACCAGGTCTATCTGTTTTCGATCGGCGGCCGGCCGAACGACAATATGGTGCTCGTCTACTACGTCTTCCAGAAGGCCTTCCAGCAGAACCAGGGGGGCAGGGCGGCGGCTGTCGCCGTCACCCTCTTCGTGCTTGTGGTCGTCGTCTCGGTCCTGCAATTCCAACTGCTCCGGTTCGCCGAAAGACAGCGCCGATGAACGCCGTGGCCGCGCAACGCTGGAACTTCTGGGGCGGGATCATCACGGCACTGACGCTTGTCTGGGCCATCCTATGGGCGTTCCCGCTCTATTGGGGGGTGATCTCGTCGCTCAAACCGGACGACGAGGTCGTGCGGCCTTACATCGAACTCTGGCCCGAGACGCCGACGCTGGAGAACTACGTCAGCGCCCTGACCACCACACAGATCGGCGCGTGGTACGTCAATTCGGTAGCGGTCGCGGTCGGCGTAACGGTCATAACCATCTTCATCTCGATGCTGTGCGGCTACGCGATCTCGCAACTGCGGTTCCCGGGGCGGATCGCGCTATGGTGGCTGATCCTTGCCTCATTCATGGTGCCGACTTCGGCGCTGATCATCAATCATTTCGTGCTGGTCGCCAACCTTGGCCTGCTCAACAGCTGGGCCGGAATCATGTTGCCGCAGCTTATCCACCCCGTCATCATCATCGTGTACAAGCAGTTCTTCGATCAGGTCCCGAAGGACTTCCGCGAGGCTGCGGTCATGGACAATGCGTCTGAATTCGGGATCCTCTTCAAGATCTACATGCCGATGAACTGGGGGGTGACGACGGCGCTGTCGATCGTCTGCTTCATCTGGACGTGGAATGCGTTCTTGTGGCCGTTCCTCTCGGTGACCCGCACCGAGATGATGACGATCACCGTCGGCATCACCCAGGTCAACGACGCCTTCGGCGTCTACTACGCGCGCCAGCTGTCGGCAGCCGTACTGGCCGGCCTGCCGGTGGCACTGGCCTACCTCTTCTTCCAGCGCCGGGTAACCGAAGCGATAACGCTCTCGGCAGGTATCAAGGGCTAAAACGCGTCGGGTAGAATCAAGCTCGGTGGGTTCAGGCCCCGTCAGCGGACGCGTGCCAGGCCGATCCGTCCGCGGCGAAGAGATGCAGGGCCGTGGTGTCGAACTTCAGCCGAACGGCGTCGCCCGGTTTGACGCTCGAAAGCCCGCGATCCTGTGCAGTCACCTGCGTCCCATCCGCGAGCCGCGCGTAGACAAGCGTTCGCTCGCCAAGGCGCTCGACAACGGTGGCCGTGGCGGATGTTTCATTGCCCTCGGCGACGACCGTCAGCGATTCCGGCCGCACGCCGAGTTCGCGCCAATCCCTGTTGACCGGCGCGCCGGGAAGTTCGACCAGCGATCCGTCAGTCAAGCGCGCATTGAGCCTGTCGCCCGAGCCAGAAACCGTGACAGGCAGAATGTTCATCGCCGGAGATCCGACGAAGGTCGCGACGAATCGCGACGCCGGACGTGCATAGACATCGACGGGTCTTCCCATCTGTTCTATCCGGCAATTGTTGAGGATCACAATGCGGTCGGCGAGCGTCATCGCCTCCACTTGGTCGTGGGTGACGTAGATCATCGTCGACTTCAAACGCTGATGCAGTTCGGCAAGCTCGACGCGCGTACGGGCTCTAAGTGCTGCGTCCAGATTGGAGAGTGGCTCGTCGAACAGGAATGCCTTGGGCTCCTTGACGATCGCACGCCCGATGGCCACGCGTTGGCGCTGCCCGCCGGAGAGCTGCGACGGCCGCCGTTGGAGCAGCGCTTCGATCTCCAGGATGCGCGCAGCCTCGGCGATCCGTTGGCGTATGACATCCGGCGCGACCCGAATGTTCTTCAGCCCAAAGGCCATGTTCTCCGCGACCGTCATATGCGGGTAAAGCGCATAGTTCTGAAAGACCATCGCGACGTTGCGCCTGCCCGGCGCAAGGTTCTCCGAGCGCACCCCGTCGATCGTCAGCGTGCCCTGGTCGATGGTTTCGAGGCCGGCGATCATGCGCAGCAGCGTCGTCTTGCCCGAACCGGACGGACCGAGAAACACGACCAGCTCTCCTGGCTCGATGTCCAGGCTCACGTCGCGGATCACTTCGACTGCGCCAAAGTGCTTTGATACGCCCGAAAGCGTGATTCCCGTCATGCTTGCGATCCTCTTTCCTACATAATTTCGGATAAATACCCGATGTCAAGGAACTATGGGCCGCGAACCGGTCAGCCGGCCCAAACGCCGCATTGACCTGGCCGGGCATCGGCAGTCTCCTGGGGGCACCCTTGGTGTTCAACGACTGGTCGAGGAAACGAAAGATGCATCGGCGAGGTTTTCTGGCGGCAGGTCTTGCGACGGTTCTTGTGGGCGAGCGCGCCGTTGCGCAGATGCAGATGGACGACATGCCGGGCATGGATATGGGCGGTCACGCGGGCTACGACATGGGCGCCGCGCCGCAAGGCACGGTCGTTCTGCCCGAGGGCGAGGTGTTGCGCGAATTGCCCCTGCTGGCGAACGAAGCCACCGGGCCGGGCCTGTTCAAGGCGACGCTGACGGCCGGGTCCGCCACGGCGCGTTTTGCGGAGGGACTGGACACGCCGATCCTCGCCTACAACGGCACCAGCCCCGGGCCGCTGATCGAGGCAGTCGAGGGCGACCGCGTCGAGATCACCTTCGCCAACAGGATCGACAACGAGGCAAGCACCATCCACTGGCACGGCATGCCGGTGCCGGCCGATCAGGACGGCAACCCCATGGACCCGGTCGCCGCCGGCACCGATCGCACCTACAGTTTCGATCTGCCGGAAGGGAGCGCCGGCTCCTATTGGTATCACCCGCATCCGCACGGCAAGACCGCCGAGCAGGTCTATCGCGGCCTGGCTGGCGTGTTCTTGGTCAAGCCGAAGGCCGATCCGATCCCGGCCGCCTATGGCGATACAGTACTGGTGTTCACCGACCTGCGCCTTGCGGCCGATGGCACCTTGCCCGACAACACGATGACGGATCTGATGAACGGGCGCGTCGGCGACCATGTGTTGGTCAACGGCCAGAAGAATCCCACACTGACGGTGCCCTTTGGCGCGAAGCGGCGCTTCCGGCTCTACAATGCGACCAACGCGCGCTTCTTGCGGCTCTCCTTCGAGGGTGCGGCGATGACGATCATCGGAACGGATGGCGGCCTGCTGGAGGCCCCGGTGGCTGCCGGCGACATCCTGCTCAGCCCGGCGGAACGGCTTGAACTGGTCGTGTCCTTCAACAAGCCCGGCGCGGCCTCGCTTGCCACGCTGGACTATGACCGCGGCTGGATGGGTCCCGGCCGACCAGCCGATGCCGGGCTGACGCTGCTGACGGTCAATGTCTCGCAGACCGAGGCGGACCCTGTTCCGCCACTGCCCGACCGGCTGCGGCCGATCGCGCAACTCGGCGCTCCGGCCGTCAGCCGCCGCTTTGTCTTCACCGAAACCATGGCCATGAACGCCAGCGGCATGGAAATGGGGTTCCTGATCAACGGTGCCGCCTTCGACATGAAGCGCATCGACGTCGTCGCCAAGGCTGGTCAGGTCGAACTCTGGGAGATCGTTAACGAGGCGGACATGGATCATCCATTCCATGTGCATGGGACGCAGTTCCAGGTGATCGAGCACGAACGCGGCGGCAACATGTCAAAGCCGGCCTATCGCGCCTGGAAGGACACCGTCAATGTCGCGCGCGGGGAGACGGTAAGGCTGCTGCTGCGGCAGGACCGGCCGGGGCCGAGGATGTATCACTGCCACATCCTCGAGCATGAGCAGCTCGGCATGATGGGTGTCGTCGACGTGCAGGCATAGTCCGGCGTGGCGGCGCTCTATGGCGCACTGTTCCTCAGCGCCTTCCTCGCCGCAACCGTCCTGCCGGTTTCGTCGGAGGCGGTGCTCGCCGGCCTGATCGTCTCGGGTCGCGGTGACCCTTGGCTGCTCCTTGTGGTGGCGACGATCGGCAACACGCTCGGCTCCGTGGTGAACTGGGTTCTGGGGCGTGGCATTGACGGGCTGCGCAACAGGCGCTGGTTCCCCGTCACCGCTGATCGCTATGAGCAGGCATGCCGAACGTTCCGGCGCTTTGGCGAATGGACACTGTTGTTTGCCTGGCTGCCGGTCGTGGGAGATGCTCTCACCCTTGCCGCGGGCGCCGCACGCGTGAATCTCGGCGTGTTCGTCGCTCTTGTCGCAACCGGCAAGGCTGCACGCTATGTGGTGATCGTCGCGGCAGGGTTGTGGGCGACGGCGTGAGCCGTCGTCCAAATCGTTGACCGCAAGCAGCATTTTCAGTCGCGCGAGGCCGTTTTCGGCCGGCCGAAGACCATGCTTCGCATGACGCCGTCGCGCAGCAGCACCAAATGCACCATGGCAGCCAGGACGTGAATGCCGACAAGTCCAAGCATGATCCAGACCAGCTTCTGATGCACGAACGCAAATCCCCTTGCCGACAGCACGCCAACGGATGGCGCCAGCGGCACGGGCAAGGTTCCAAAAAGCCGCGCGGGGGGCATGAAAGGCATTGGCCGGTAGCCCAGCCATCCCGTCATCAGGACGGCGATGATCGTGACGTAGAGAAATATGTGGAAGAAAGCCGTCGCAAACCGCAGGAATCGTGAGGTTGGCCTGACAGGAGCCTGGGTTAAGGCGCGCCATAAGAGCCTTAGGACGATGATGGCCAGGATCGTAACGCCGATCGACATGTGAAGCGGCAGCCAGTTCATCATCGCCATGCCCGGCCCCCGCATCGGCCCGAAGGCAATGGCGATTTGCGCCGCGAGCGCGGCCACGGTCAGCCAATGCAGCAGGCGAATGCCGAAATGCCAATACAGGCGAGATTTCCCGCTCATCTTCGCGGCCCGATGTCTATCATGGGTGCGCATGAGGGCGTGATGTCTTCGTCCTCTCCAACGGGTCTGGTTTCGGTAAGAGGTACGGTACTTCTTCGCCAAGCACTTGAAGATGCATGGTGATCCCGACAGGAATCGAACCTGTGACCTACAGATTAGGAATCTGCCGCTCTATCCTACTGAGCTACGGGACCACGCGGCCCGACACATAGCCGCTTCGGACCGTTTCGCCAAGAGGCCGGCCGTTTGCAATCGGCCTGCCTCTTGTGCGATGCTCATCAGGCGGCCAGCGCGGTTTCCGCCAGCTTCACCCAGTAGCTCATGCCGTGCGGGATGGCCTCGTCGTTGAAATCGTAGGCCGGGTTGTGAAGGCCGGCGGTGTCGCCATTGCCGATGAAGATGAAGGCGCCGGGGCGGGCTTCCAGCATGTAGGAGAAATCCTCGCCGCCCATCACCGGCTGGATGCCGCGGTGGACCTGGGCGTCGCCGGCGACATTGGCCGCGATATCGCTGGCAAATACCGTCTCTTCGGCATGGTTGAAGGTCACGGGGTAATTTGCCTGGTAGTCGACCTCGATCTTGGCACCGAAAGCGGTCGCCAGGCCGTCGCAGATGGTGCGGATGCGTTCTTCGGATTTCTTGGCGATCTCCTTGCGCAAGGTGCGCACGGTGCCGGCGATCTCGGCCGATTCCGGGATGATGTTGTAGGCATCGCCGGCATGGAACTTGGTCACCGACACCACCACGGCCTCGACCGGATCGGTGCTGCGCGAGGCGATCGTCTGCAGCGCGCCGACCAGCTGGCTGGTGATGACGATCGGGTCGATCGTGCCGTGCGGCATCGCGGCATGGCCGCCCCGGCCTTTCACGGTGATGGTGAATTCGGCCGTCGCCGCCATGATCGGGCCTGGACGGATGGCGAACTGGCCGACGGGCAGGCCCGGCATGTTGTGCATGCCGAACACTTTGGAGATGTCGAAGCGCTCCATCATGCCGTCCTTGACCATCTCGTTGCCGCCGCCGCCGCCTTCCTCCGCCGGCTGGAAGATCACCGCCACGGAGCCGGCGAAGTTGCGCGTCTCGGCGAGGTATTTCGCGGCACCCAAAAGCATCGCCGTGTGGCCGTCATGGCCGCAGGCGTGCATCTTGCCGGGAACGGTCGACGCGTAGGGCTTGCCTGATATCTCGTTGAGCGGCAGCGCATCCATGTCGGCGCGCAGGCCGATGGTGGCGCCTTCGCCCTTGCGGCCGCGGATGATGCCGACGACGCCGGTCTTGCCGAGGCCGGTGACCACATCGTCGCAACCGAACTCCTTCAGCTTCTCGGTGACGAAAGCCGCCGTCTTGAAGACATCGAAGTTCAGCTCGGGCGTCTGGTGCAGGTGCCGGCGCCAGCCGGCAACTTCGTCCTGCATTTCAGCGGCGCGGTTCAGGATTGGCATGATGGTTCCATTCGTTGTTGGAGCAGCCGGCTTCAGCCTGGTGTTTTGCAATTGTGCCCGGGGTTTTGCAATTGTGCCGGGGTTTTTGGAATTGTGATTGTCAGGCACTTTGCCATGTTGGCGTCACATAGGGTAAATAGCACCGCACCGATGCGGTCCGTTTTGAGGGTCGGACCTATTCTGCTGGCGGTCGCGTAACGAAATCTTACGGAGCCAGGGGCAATCAGGGCAAGAGGCGATTTCGGATTAGATCATGCGGCACAGGCATTTCCTCAAACTATTCCCGGCTGGCGCAATCATGTTGTCGGTCCTGGCTGGGTCGGCGCTGGCCAATCCGGTGGTTGTCTTCGACCTGAAGAACGGCCAGATCCTGCAACATCAGGATGCCTTCAAGCGCTGGTATCCGGCGTCGCTGAGCAAGCTGATGACCGCCTATGTGACTTTCCGGGCGATCGCGGCCGGCGAGGTCCAGCTCGATTCGCCAATCAAGGTGACCAAGCACTCCGCCGGCGAGCCGCCAAGCAAGATGGGCTTCAAGCCGGGCTCGGTGATGCGGCTCGACAATGCGCTGAAGATGATGCTGGTGAAATCGGCCAATGACATCGCCATGGCTGTCGGCGAGAATATCGGCGGCTCGCAGGCCGCCTTCGCCGAAAGGATGAATGCCGAGGCCGCGCGGCTGGGCATGAACGGCACGCATTTCGTCAATCCGAACGGCCTCTACTCGCCCGACCAGTACACGACGGCGCGCGACCTTTCGGTCCTGGTGATGGCGATCCGCCGCGAGTTCCCGCAATATGCGCCGTGGTTCTCGATCGAAGGCCTCGCGGTCGGCAAGAAGGCCATTGCGAACTATAATCTCCTGATCGGCCGCTATCCCGGCGCCGATGGCATGAAGACGGGCTTCGTCTGCCCTTCCGGCTTCAACATGATCGGTTCGGCGACGCGCAACGGCCGCACGCTGGTCGCGGTCGTGCTTGGCGAGAAGTCGGCGGTCAGCCGTGCCGAGACAGCGGCAAAGCTGCTCGACCAGGGCTTTGACACGCCCACCGCCGGTTCGGCCACCGTCGCGACGCTGGCGCCCTATGGCGACACGGTCTCGCCCAACGACATGCATGACGAGGTCTGCAAGAAGAAGACGACCGAAGAGCAGTCCGAGGCGCCGCCTGCGGCCGCCGCCAAGGACGCGCCGAAGTCGCCCTACCAGGAAAAGCTCGACCATGTGCCGACGCTGGTTGCCGTCGGCCTCGGCGGCGCCACCGGCCCGGCGCCCAAGGCGATGCTCGACCAGGGCAGCCAGGAATATGCCGACGTGCCGATCCCGAGCTGGCGGCCCGATCGGCCGGCGCCGACCGGCGCCGGTCCGGCCGTTGCCGGTTCCGCCGCGCAAGGCGACCAGCCGGTCAAGGTCGCGAACTAACCCGATGAATGGATTCCCGATTCCCGTCTCGGTGCTGACCGGCTTCCTCGGGGCGGGCAAGACGACGCTGCTCAACCGGCTGCTGAAAGACCCGGCGCTGGCCGACACGGCGGTCATCATCAACGAATATGGCGAGGTGGCGATCGACCATCTGCTGGTCGAGCAGGCTTCCGACGGCATCATCCAGCTTTCCGACGGCTGCCTGTGCTGCACCGTGCGCGGCGAACTGGTCGATACGCTGGCCGATCTGGTCGACCGGCTGCAGACCGGCCGTATCGCCCGTCTTGCCCGCGTCATCGTCGAGACCACGGGGCTGGCCGACCCGGCGCCGGTGCTGCAGTCGATCATGGCGCATCCGGCGCTCGTCCAGGCTTTCCGGCTCGACGGCGTCATCACCCTGGTCGACGCGGTCAATGGCAATGCCACGCTCGACGCCCATGTCGAGGCGGTCAAGCAGGTCGCCGTCGCCGATCGCATCGTGCTGAGCAAGACCGACCTGGTGACCGATGCCGGCGATCTCGAAACGCTGCGGGCGCGCCTGCGGCAGATCAATCCGGGCGCTGAACTGCTCGATGCCGGCAATTCAACAACCGGCGTGGCGGCGCTGTTTGATTGCGGCCTCTACAATCCCGCCACCAAATCCGCCGACGTGCGCCGCTGGCTCGGCGAGGAAGCGGCGCATGACCATCATCATGACGGTCATGACCACGGGCATGGCCACGATCATGATCATGATCATGGCCATCGCCACGATTCCCGTGTGCGCTCCTATTCGCTGGTCCATGACGGTCCGGTGCCGTTTTCGGCGATAGAAATGTTCCTCGACCTGCTGCGTTCGACGCATGGCGAGAAGCTGCTGCGCATGAAGGGCGTGATCGAACTCGGCGAAGATCCGTCACGGCCGCTGGTCATTCACGGCGTGCAGAAGATCCTGCATCCGCCGGCAAGGCTGCCCGCCTGGCCGGACGGCCAGCGCGGCACGCGGCTGGTGCTGATCACGCTCGACATGCCGGAAGACTATGTGCGCCGGCTGTTCGCCGCCTTCACCAACCGGCCGTCGATCGACACACCCGACCGCGCGGCGCTGGAGAACAATCCGCTGGCGATCGCCGGAAGATAGTGTCTCGCGTCGAAATTCAGACGGTCTCGCCGCGCTCGACCAGGAATCGATGGCCGCCTGACATAGCCGCCGTTTCAATCAGCTGGTGGCCGGCGTCCGCGCAAAAGGCGGGAATATCGATGACGGCGAGCGGGTCGGTGGTTTCGAGCCAGAGCCGGCTGCCCGGCTTCATTCCGGCCAGGCGTTTTTTCGCCTTGAGCACGGGAAGCGGGCAGTTCAGGCCCTTGAGGTCGTAGATAGCGGTATCCGCGGCCAACACCAGGCTCAGCCGCCGAACATGCCGAGCAGCTTGTTCTTCAGCTTTGTCACCCGGCTCTCGTCGGCGCTCGCTGCCTGCGTTTCGGCTTCCGGCGCGGTCCCCGTCGGGGCGGCTATGGTGGCGGTTGAGACTGGGGCTTCCTTGGCGGCCTTGGCTGCTTCCTTTGCCGCCACGGCTTGTGCCTTGGCCGCTTCCTTTTCGGCCAGCGCCTGCGCCTTTGCGGCTTCCTTGGCTTGCTTGGCGGCCTCTATGGCGGCCAGCCTCTGCTCCTCGGCCTTCTGCTTGGCGGCCTTTTCGGCGTCCAGTGCCGCCATCTTGCGGCCGGCGGGCGAATCGATGCGGCCCATGCGCGCCGTCTCGGTCACCGAGCCGTCGGAATTGAGCGAAGGCGGATCGATCGGCACGCGCTCGCCGCGCGCCCGGCGCTTCGACCAGTCGGAGACGATGCTGGCTTCCTTGACGCCGGCGATGGTCGGCTTAGGCGGCGGCACGCTTGCCTTGAGCGCGCTGTTGAAGGCCGCGTCATAGGTGCTCTGATAGGCGTTGTAGGCGCTCTTCAGCGAATCCGGCTGCGTGGTTGCCGGGCATGGTCCGGTCGGATCGAATGTCTGGCCATCGGCGGCGACCTGGTTGAAGACGTAGCGCTTCTCGCAGACATCGACCTTCGGCGGCACCTTGGTGACCTCGAAATTGTCGTAGCCGACCTTCAGCATCTTCCAGAACTCGTAGTTCGGGTCGTTGCGATAGCGCGCCATGTTGGCGGCGGTCATGCGGAACGGAAAGGCCTGGACCTGGAACTCGGTCTGTCCGCCCTGGAAGGCGTCGCGGCCGAAGGCATAGATCTGCTCGATCTGCGCGTCGGTCATCGAATAGCAGCCCGAGGACGAACAGGCGCCATGCACCATCAGGTTCTGGCCGGTGCGGCCATTGGCGCGGTCATAGGCGTTGGGAAAGCCGATGTTGAAGGACAGATGGTAGTTGGAGCGCGGATTCATCTGCGACGGGCGGACCGTGTAGAACCCCTCAGGCGCCTGGCGGTCGCCCTCGGTATATTTGGGACCGAGCTTGCCCGACCATTTGCAGATGTCGTAGCTCGCCACCATGTCGTAGCGGCCGTTGGTCTTGGCCTTCCAGATCTCGAGCTTGCCTTCTTCCTTGAAGATGCGCGCCATCACCGAGGAGGTGCGCACCATGCCCTTGGCCTTCATGTCGGCCAGGATCTTGTCCGGCAGCGGCTTGTTGGCTTCCGGGGCAAAGTCCTTCATCGACGAATCATTGCAGCCGGCGACGGCTATCGAGGCGACGAGGACTCCGGTGCGGGCGAGCTTGGTAAACATGGATACGGCTATGTCTTTTCCCTCGGGCCAATGGCTTCGAAACTGCCGAGCCCGTATGCTGAACACCGACGGACCGTAAGCCCGTTAACCTTGAAAATTCCTTACCGCAAGCTCGACCAACCCCTCACGGCAATTTCATTGACGCGAATCCGGCGGCATTTTTGTGGCGAAATTGCTCATTGCCGCCACATTGCCGTCGGTGCGACGCTTTCGATGGCCTTGTCCGCCGTCAGAGGGCCGTCAGAGGCTGCGGCCCATCGCCAGGTATTTCTCGCGGCGCTGTTCGCGGAAGTCGGTGTTGGCGCCGGCGAATTCCTTCATCGTCTTGGCAATGAGGTCGCCGGTCGCGGCAATCACAGTTTCAGGCGCGCGCTGGGCGCCGCCCATCGGCTCGGGGATGATGGCGTCGATGATCTTCAGTTCCAGAAGATCCTGCGCGGTGATCTTCATGTTGGTCGCCGCATCCTTGGAGCGCGTGGTGTCGCGCCACAGGATCGAGGCCGCACCCTCCGGCGAAATCACCGAATAGATGGCGTGTTCGAGCATGTAGACGCGGTTGGCGGTGGCTATCGCGATGGCGCCGCCCGAACCGCCTTCGCCGATGACCACGGAGATCGACGGCACTTTCAGCGCAAGGCAGGCCGAGGTCGAGCGCGCAATGGCTTCGGCCTGGCCGCGCTCCTCGGCGCCGACGCCGGGATAGGCACCCGCCGTGTCGACCAGCGTCAACAGCGGGATCTTGAAGCGGTCGGCCAGTTCCATCAGCCGCACCGCCTTGCGGTAGCCTTCCGGGCGCACCGAACCGAAATTGTGCCTCAGGCGGCTGGTCGTGTCCGAGCCCTTCTCCTGGCCTATGATGGCGACAGGCTCGCCGCGGAAGCGGGCAAAGCCGCCGACGATCGCCTGGTCCTCGCCGAAATTGCGGTCGCCGGCGAGCGGCGTGAAGTCGCTGAACAGGCCCTTGATGTAGTCGACGCAGTGCGGCCTATCGGAATGGCGGGCCACCTGCACCTTCTGCCAGGGCGTCAGCGCCTTGTAGAGATCGCGCAGCGCGTCGCGCGAGCGCTTCTCGAGCCGGGTGATCTCATCGGCGACATCGACCGCCTCGCCATTCTCGGCAAGCTTCTTGAGCTCGAGGATCTTGAGCTCGAGATCCTGCACCGGCTTTTCGAAATCGAGGTAATTATACATGCTTGAGCGGACCGATACGTCGGAAGGCAAGGACTGCGGAACCCTTGAAACCAAGGCTCCCGGCGGTGAAATCTCGTCCTCACATAGCGATATGAGGCCTAGTCGGCAAGCGGATGATGATCGTTGACCAGCCGCACCAGCCGCTCCTCCAGCACATGGGTGTAAATCTGTGTCGTCGATATGTCGGCATGGCCGAGCAGCTGCTGCACCGCCCTGAGATCGGCGCCGTTCTGCAGGAGATGGCTGGCGAAAGCATGGCGCAGCACATGCGGCGAGATCTTCGCCGAGGCGATGCCGGCCCGCGCCGCCAGCCCTTTCAGGTCGCGGGCAAAGACCTGGCGCGAGAGATAGCCGCTGTCGGACGCTGCCGGAAACAGGAACGGGCTTTCGGAGAAGGCGGGCACCCCGGACCGGGCGGCGAGCCAGGCGCGCATCGCCACCCGCGCCTTGGCCGACAGCGGCACCATGCGCTCCTTGTCGCCCTTGCCGCGCACCATGAAGAAACGATCGTCGCGCTGCGCAACCGTCACCGGCAGGCCGACCAGCTCGGAAACGCGCAGCCCCGTGGCGTAGAGCACCTCGACCAGCGCATGCAGGCGCAGGGCGGCCAGCCTTTCGCTGTAGCCGAGCCCGGCGTCGCCGGCTTCCTGCGCGGCGCGGTCGATCAACCGGCCGGTCTCGGCCTCGCTCATCGTCTTGGGCAGCGGCCGGCCCTTTTTCGGGCTGTCCAGCGTGCCGGTCGGGTCATCGGTACGCAGGCCCTCGGCGTAGAGGAATTTGAAGAACTGGCGGATCGCCGAGAGTTTTCGCGCCTGCGAGGTCGGCGCGAAGCCGCGCGCTGCGATGTCGTCGAGATAGGCGCGGATATCGGCGGCACCAGCACCGGCAAGCCCGCCATCGATCCCGCTCGAAGCGTCTTCGAGGTCGCGGCGGTAGGAGGACAGCGTGTTTTCAGCAGCGCCGCGCTCGGCGCTCATCATTTCCAGGAAGGCCTCGATGCGGGCGGCGCTGTTCATCCTCGGGGATCAGTTTTCTTTCGGGGTCAGTTTTTCTTGGGGTTCAGCTTTTCGGGCGGGATGCGCACGCTCATCTCGGCTTTTTTGGGCTCGACGAACATCACCAGTGCGAACATCGTACCATAGGCAATGCCGGCCAGAATCGCGAGGATCACGACAAAGCGAAACAGTGTCGGCATCAATTTTCGCCCGTCTTCTTGTTCTGCGTTTCCAAACCCTGTGCCCTTATGGGACGCCAATCCGGCCAATTCAAGGAAGAAGCGGAGGCCTGTCAGCAACTTCTGATGCAGGCGTCCTCCGCCCGATATAGGCTTGCCTCTATCGGGCACGCTTGACGCAAACCGGCTTTTCATGTCGATACGCCGGCAAAGAGGGTCCAAGAAACAGCTGATGAACGCGCACCAGGCAAATCCTCCGGGCGAGACCTACGCCGCGCTGCTTGGCCGGCTGGAAAACCGGTCCATCGTCTTTGTCGGCCTGATGGGCGCCGGCAAGACGGCGATCGGCCGCAAGGTGGCGACGATGCTTTCGCTGCCTTTCATCGACAGCGACCAGGAGATCGAAAGCGTCTCGCGCATGACCGTGCCGGAACTGTTCGAACGCTATGGCGAGACCGAGTTCAGGGCCCTGGAACAGCGCGTCATCCTGCGCGTGCTTGAAAATGGCCCGCAGGTGCTTTCGACCGGCGGCGGCGCCTTCATGAACGCGCAGACGCGCGAGGCTATCGCCGCGCATGGCGTCTCGGTGTGGCTGAAGGCCGAACTCGACCTTCTGATGGACCGGGTTTCGAAGAAGCAGAACCGGCCGCTGTTGAAAAGTGCCGATCCCCGCGCCGTGCTGGAGCGGCTGATGGGCGAGCGCTATCCGGTCTACGCGACATCAGATGTCACCGTGCCGACCCGCGACGACCGCAAGGAGGTCATCGCCGCCGAGGTGCTGGACGCGCTGTGCCGGCATTTCGGCATCGATGAAATTGCAGCGACGGGCGAGATCGAATCGTGAGCGTGCACAAGCCAGTCACCGTCGAAGTGGGCCTTGGCGACCGGGCCTACGACATATTGATCGGCTCCGGCCTTTTGTCGCGCGCAGGCGAGGAGATTTCACGCCGCCTGCCGGGTACGCGCGCCGCTGTCGTCACCGACGAGAATGTCGCCGCCGCGCATCTCGATACGCTGAAGGCAGGGCTCGAGAAGGGCGGCATCCAACCCACCGTCATCACGATGCCGCCCGGCGAGAAGACCAAGAGCTTTGCCCATCTCGAAGAGGTGGTCGATGGGATTCTGGCCGCTAGGCTGGAGCGTGGCGACGTCGTCGTCGCGCTGGGCGGCGGCGTCATCGGCGATCTCACCGGTTTTGCCGCCGGCATCGTGCGGCGCGGCATGAATTTCGTGCAGATCCCGACCTCGCTGCTGGCGCAGGTCGATTCCTCGGTGGGTGGGAAGACGGGCATCAACAGCCCGCGCGGCAAGAACCTTGTCGGCGTCTTCCTGCAGCCGAAACTGGTGCTGGCCGACACGGAAGTGCTCGACACGCTGCCGATCCGCGAATTCCGCGCCGGCTATGCTGAACTCGCCAAGTACGGGCTGATCGACCGGCCGGAGCTTTTCGCATGGCTTGAGGCGAACTGGCAAAAGGTGTTCGCCGGCGGGCCGGAGCGAGCGCAGGCGATTGCCGAGGCCTGTCGCGCCAAGGCCGATGTCGTCGCGCGCGACGAGTTCGAGACCGGCGACCGGGCACTGCTCAATCTAGGCCACACATTCGGCCATGCACTTGAAGCCGCCACGCAGTATGACGGCACCCGGCTTGTCCATGGCGAGGGGGTCGCCATCGGCATGGCGCTTGCGCACCGCTTCTCCTCGCGGCTCAATCTGGCGAGCCCCGACGACGCGGCGCGCGTCGAGACGCATCTGCGCGCCGTCGGCCTGCCGTGGCGGATGTCCGATATTCCGGGTCAATTGCCCGATGCCGAGGCGCTGCTTTCCTTCATTGCCCAGGACAAGAAGGTGTCGCGCGGCGCGCTGACCTTCATCCTGACGCGGGGCATCGGCCAGGCTTTTATCGCCAAGGACGTTCCGGCTTCGGAAGTGCTGTCGTTTCTGAGGGAAAACCACCCAGCCAGCCGGAAAGCCGGCTGAAATGGACAATGGCTGGATCGTCGTCGCCGTCCTTGCCATCCTCATCCTGCTGCTCGTTGCCGTGCGCACGCGCCTTCTCGCCATGTTCGGCTACGAGCTGTCGCGCATCGAGCCGCAACGTTCGAGTGAGGCCGAGTTGCGCGGCGCGGTCGATGATTTCCGCCGCGACGGCCAGGTGGTGCGCGAGGATCGCGATCGCATCGGCGGCCTGTTCGATCTCGAGGAGCTCGAAGTCTCCGACATCATGGTCCACCGCACCAACATGCGCTCGGTCAATGCCGACAATGCGCCGGAAGCGGTGGTGCGCGAGATCCTGCAGAGCCCGCACACCCGCATGCCGCTGTGGAAGGGCTCGCTCGACAACATTGTCGGCGTGCTGCATGCCAAGGATCTGCTGCGCGCGCTGAATGAAGTCGGCAATGATTTTTCCAAGATCGACGTGATGAAGATCGCCTCGAAACCCTGGTTCGTGCCCGACACCACGACCTTGCAGGAACAGCTCAACGCCTTCCTGCGCCGCAAGGCGCATTTCGCCGTCGTCGTCGACGAGTATGGCGAGGTCGAAGGGCTGGTGACGCTGGAGGACATCATCGAGGAGATCGTCGGCGAGATCGCCGACGAGCACGATGTCGATATCCAGGGCGTCAAGCAGGAGGCCGACGGCTCCGTCGTCGTCGACGGCAATGTCCCGATCCGCGACCTGAACCGGGCGCTCGACTGGAACCTGCCGGACGAGGAGGCGACCACGATTGCCGGCCTCGTCATCCACGAGGCGCAGTCGATCCCCGAGGAAAAGCAGGCTTTTACCTTCCACGGCAAGCGCTTCATCGTCATGAAGCGCGACAAGAACCGCATTGCCAGGCTGAGGATCAGGCCGGTCGCGTAGCGCCACTTTCGGCCACGTTACCGATCCTTAACTGGAACTTCGCGACGCCCCGATGCATTTTGCGCCGGGCAGTCAGGAGAAGATGATGATCGATCGGCGAACCCTGCTTCTGGCTTCGATGGCGGCTTTTGTGCCGGCCGCGACGTTCGCGCGCCAGTCGTCGCCATCTCCCAAAACTCTCGACTACGGCCCGGCCAAGCTCGACATCTATGCGCCCGATGGGGCGAGTGGGCTGCCTGTGGTCTTCTTCGTCCATGGCGGGGCCTGGCAGTTCGGCAAGCGCAGCCAGGTGGGCGCCAAGCCGGCCTTCCTGCTCGCCAACGGATTCTGCTTCGTCTCCATCGACTACCGCATGCTGCCTGAGGCCGATGTCGCCACCCAGGCCAATGACGTGGAAAAGGCCTATGCCTATGTCAGCGCTAACATCGCCAAGCATGGTGGCGACCCCAAGCGCATTGTCGGCATGGGCCATTCCGCGGGCTGCCATCTGATCGCATTGACCGGCATGCGCGGCGGGCTGCCCGGCGTCGCCGGGCTGCTTCTGGACGACACCAGGGCCTATGATCTTACGGCGCTGGAGAAGAATGGCGGCATGGTGCGGGCCTATGCGCGGGTCTTTTCCGACCCTTCGCAATGGGCGGCACTGTCGCCCGCCAGCTATGTCGATGGCCGCAAGCACCCGCCGACCTTCATCGCGTATTCGGGAGCATCTGGCCGTGGCGAGGAGTCGAAAGCCTTCGCCGAGCGCCTGCGTGCCACTGGCACCGAGGTCACGCTGTTCGACGGCAGCGCCTATACGCATATGTCGATCAACCGCGATTTCGGCAGGGATGGCGACGCGCTGACCGCTGCCGCCCTGGCCTTCCTGAAATCGACGGTCGGCTGATCGACTTCGGCTCGCCCTGTTCCTGTAACTGGATCATGCCAAAGGTGGTCGCGGGATATTGCCGGGCGGACGTCCATAGGTGCAATTGCTCCTGATGATTGGGAGAAAAATTGCATGAATGGCGCCGATGTCCTGTGCGACGTGCTGCTGGCCAATGATGTGACGGTCTGCTTCGCCAACCCCGGTACTTCCGAAATGCATTTCGTCGCCGCGCTCGACCGCAAGCCCGGGATGCGCTGCGTGCTCGGCCTGTTCGAGGGCGTGGTGACAGGTGCGGCCGACGGCTATGCGCGCATGACCGACCGCCCGGCCGCGACTTTGCTGCACACCGGTCCGGGCCTGGCCAATGGACTGGCCAACATGCACAATGCCCGGCGTGCGTTCAGCCCGATGATCAACATCGTCGGCGACCACGCCTCCAACCATCTGCCGCTCGACGCGCCGCTCACCAGCGACATCGAAGGCCTGGCGGCGCCGATGTCCAACTGGGTGCGCCGCATCGCGGGGCCAGAAGATGTCCAGCCGGCCACGGAGGCGGCCGTCCGCGCCTCGCTGACGCCGCCGGGCGTCACGACGCTGGTCCTGCCGGCGGATGCGGCCTGGGGCGATGCTGGCCCGGCCTCGCCGGGCAAGATCGTCCTTCCGCCGCCGCCTGCGGTCGACATGGACGCCGTGCGCGCGACCGCCGCGGCGATCCGTGCGGCTCCGGGCCGTGTCGGCATGATCGTTCGTGGCCGGGCGGCGCGCGCCGATGCGCTTAAGATCGCCGGCCAGATTTCGACGGCCTGCGATGTCCGCCTGTTCGGCGAGGTCCTGATCGCGCGGATGCAACGCGGGCGTGGGCGCGTCGCGCCGACACGTATTCCCTACCCGATCGACGCGGCGACAGCGCTGCTCGGGGATATCGACGTTCTTGTGCTGGTCGGCGGCAAGGAGCCGGTCGCCTTCTTCGCCTATCCGGGAAAGCCTGGACGGCTTGTGCGCGACGACTGCCAGGTGCTGACGCTCGCCGCCCATGGGCAGGACCTGCACACGGCGCTGGAAGCGCTTCGCGACGAACTTGGCGTCAAGCCGTCGCAACAGGCCGACTTCGCAACCGCTTTTCCCGACGAGGCTGCGCCGGGCGGCGGGCTGACGGAGGATGCCATCGCGCTGTCGGTGGCGCGCAAGCTGCCGGATAATGCGATCGTCTGCGACGAAGCGGTCACTTCGGCACGGCGTTTCTTCGCGCTGTCGGCCTTTGCCGCGCCGCACGACTACATGATGGGCACAGGCGGATCGATCGGCGGCGGCATCCCGATGGCGACAGGAGCGGCGATCGCCTGTCCCGACCGCAAGGTGATCAATCTGGAGGCGGATGGCAGCGGCATGTACACGGTGCAGGGCCTGTGGACGCAGGCGCGGGAAAATCTCGACGTGGTGACGATCGTGTTTTCCAACCGCACCTACGCGATCCTGCATGGCGAGATGAAGAATGTCGGCGTCAACGCGATCGGCGAGAACGCCAGGCGTATGCTTGACCTCGACCATCCCGCACTGGACTGGGTTTCGCTGGCCAAGGGCATGGGCGTAGAGGCGGCGCGCGCCGACACATGCGAGCGGTTCGACGCGCTGCTGGACAGTGCCCTGTCTCGGCGGGGTCCGTTCCTTATCGAAGCTGTGATCTGACCGCGCCGGAGGGGCAGCCCGGTGGGGCAGCGCGGACTGATCTACCAGCGGGTCTTTTCGCCGGGCGCCGACGGTTCGATCGCCAGAGCATGAACGCCGGCCTTCAGTTCGTCGGCGAGCAGTTCGTTGACGGCGCGGTGGCGGTCGATGCGGCTCATGCCGGCAAAGGCGGATGAGACGACGCGGACACGAAAATGCGTCTCGCCGGTGCCGTCATAGGCGCCATGATGGTCCGAACCGTGGTGATGGTGGCCGGCGTGGAGATGGCTTTCGTTGATGATGGCCAGCCGCTCCGGCGAAAATGCCTTGTTGAGCTTGTCTTCCATGGTCGCCTGTATGGACATTGCCGTCTCCGTTCACCACATATGGCTGGCGCGCCAGCCCCGGGGGCCGCTCTTGCGCAACTAAATCCGCCATTCGCCTGCTTTATGCCGCGATTCAGCGGTTAGGGCGATGATCGCGAAAATGTCAATTCTTGTTTCGCATTTGCGAACGCCCCATAAATGGGTGAGATGAAGCCGTATCCCAAATATTTCGAGAAGATTCGCATCCGCCCGGAGAAGGATGCGGAGCTGAAGTCGCACTCGCCGATCTGCCAGTGGGACGGCTGCAAGGAGCCGGGCACCCATCGTGCGCCGGTCGGGCGCATGAAGGAGGGCGAGTATTTCCGCTTCTGCTTCGACCATGTGCGCGAGTACAACAAGGGCTTCAACTACTTCTCCGGCGTGCCGGACACCGAGGTCGCGCGCTTTCAGAAGGAAGCCATGACCGGCCATCGGCCGACCTGGAAGATGGGCGTCAACGGCGCCTCGACACGTTCGTCGCCCGATATGGCGCAGATGCGCTCCGGCCGCGCCGGCTATTACAATCGGATGCGCGACCCGTTCGACCTGTTCAAGGGGCCGAAGGATCCGCGCGAGGCGCGCGAGCGCAAGGCCAAGCCGCTTGAGGCCAAGGCGCTGGAAACGCTTGGCCTTGATACAAAGGCGACTGGCAAGGATATCAAGGCGCGCTATAAGGAACTGGTGAAACGTCACCATCCGGATGCGAATGGTGGCGACAGAGGTTCGGAAGACCGGTTCCGCGATGTGCTGCAGGCCTATCGCGTGCTCAAGCAGGCGGGCCTGTGCTGAGCGACCCTACGGTTTGTGTCGCTTTCCAACTTTCATAAGGTTGGAAAAGGCTCTAAGACCGCCCCCGAACAAAATCGATTGCCGGCGAAACGGGACGTTTCGCCCGTGGAGACGTTGAGAGATATGAACAAGGTCGATCGCGACATCGCCAACCTGCCCGACACGACGGTGTCGGTGAAGGATAAATTCGGCTTCGACTCCAAGATGGTGGTGCCGGCCTATTCGGTGACATCGGAACATGTGCCTGACGTCGATCCGGACTATCTGTTCGACAAGGCAACGACCCTGGCCATCCTGGCCGGCTTTGCCTACAACCGCCGCGTCATGGTGTCGGGCTATCACGGCACCGGCAAGTCGACGCATATCGAACAGGTCGCCGCCCGTCTCAACTGGCCTTGCGTGCGCGTCAACCTCGACAGCCATGTCAGCCGTATCGATCTCGTCGGCAAGGACGCGATCGTCGTCAAGGACGGTTTGCAGATCACCGAATTCCGCGACGGCATCCTGCCCTGGGCCTACCAGCACAATGTCGCGCTCTGCTTCGACGAATATGATGCCGGCCGTCCGGACGTGATGTTCGTCATCCAGCGCGTGCTGGAATCCTCGGGCCGGCTGACGCTGCTCGACCAGAGCCGGGTCATCCGCCCGCATCCGGCCTTCCGGCTGTTCTCGACCGCCAACACGGTCGGGCTCGGCGACACGACCGGCCTCTATCACGGCACGCAGCAGATCAACCAGGCGCAGATGGATCGCTGGTCGATCGTCACCACGCTGAACTATCTGCCGCACGACAATGAAGTGAACATCGTGCTGGCCAAGGCCAAGCACTATCGCGACAACAAGGGCAAGGACATCGTCAACAAGATGGTGCGCGTCGCCGACATGACGCGTTCCGCGTTCATCAACGGCGACCTGTCGACCGTGATGAGCCCGCGTACCGTCATCACCTGGGCCGAGAACGCCGAGATCTTCGGCAATATCGGCATGGCGTTCCGGCTGACCTTCCTCAACAAGTGCGACGAGCTGGAGCGTTCGGTGGTGGCCGAATTCTACCAGCGCGCCTTTGGCGAGGATCTGCCCGAGAGCGCCGCCAACGTGGTGCTGGGCTAAGCAGAGCCTCGATGGCGGGTCCGGGCGACAACACGCGCAACAAGTCGAAGACGGGGTCTGAAGCCGACAGCTTCAAGCGCGCCGTCACCGTCTGCATGCGCGCCATTGCCGGCGACAAGGACATGGAAGTCGGCTTCGCCAAGGACAGGCCGGCACTTGCCGGCAGCCGCGCGCGTCTGCCCGAACTGCCGAAGAAGGCGTCGAAGACCGACATCGCGATCACCCGCGGGCTCGGCGATTCCATGGCGCTGAAGCGCGCCTGCCATGATGCGCGCATCCACACCAAGCTGGCGCCGGAAGGCAAGGCGGCGCGCGCCATCTATGACGCGGTCGAGCAGGCCCGTGTCGAGGCGATCGGCAGCCGCGCCATGCAAGGCGTCGCCGACAATATCGGCTCGATGCTGGAGGACAAATACGCCAAGGCCAATCTCGTCGACGTCAAGGACAAGGCCGACGCGCCGATCGAGGAAGCGCTGGCGCTGATGGTGCGCGAGAAGCTGACCGGCCGGCCGGTGCCGAAGAGCGGCGAGCGACTGGTCGAACTCTGGCGGCCCTGGGTCGAGGAGAAGGCCAAGGCCGACCTTGACGGGCTGTCGGCCAAGCTCGACGACCAGCAGGCCTTTGCCCGCGTCGTGCGCGAAATGCTCGCCTCCATGGAGATGGCCGAGGAACTCGGCGACGACCAGGAGACGGAAGACTCCGAGGACAATGACGACAACCAGCCGCAAGGCGAGGAGCAGAGCGAGGAGGGCGGGGAAGAGGATTCCGGCTCCGAGCAGTCGCAGTCCGAGGATGCCGAGGCTTCGGCCGATGACGAGCAGTCGTCCGAGACGGAGGCATCCGATGCCACCGCCGACGATCTGTCGGACGATGACGATGCCGATGCCGAGACGCCCGGCGAGGCGCGCCGCAACGACAATCCCTTCACCAATCTGCCGAAGGAAATCGACTACAAGGTCTACACATCAGCCTTCGACGAGACGGTCGGTGCAGAGGAGCTTTGCGAAGAGGAAGAGCTCGACCGGCTGCGCGCCTTCCTCGATAAGCAACTGGCCAACCTGTCGGGCGTGGTCGGGCGGCTGGCCAACCGGCTGCAGCGCCGCTTGATGGCGCAGCAGAACCGGTCCTGGGATTTCGACCTGGAAGAGGGCTACCTCGACCCGGCGCGGCTGGTGCGCGTCGTCATCGACCCGATGCAGCCGCTGTCCTTCAAGCAGGAACGCGACACCAAGTTCCGCGACACGGTGGTGACGCTGGTGCTCGACAATTCGGGCTCGATGCGCGGCCGGCCGATCACGGTCGCCGCCACCTGCGCCGACATTCTCGCCCGCACGCTGGAACGCTGCGGCGTCTCGGTCGAGATCCTCGGCTTTACCACGCGGGCGTGGAAGGGCGGGCAGGCGCGCGAAAAATGGCTGAAGGACGGCAAGCCGCCGAACCCCGGCCGGCTCAACGATCTGCGCCATATCATCTACAAGTCGGCCGATCATCCGTGGCGCCGCGCCCGGCGCAATCTCGGCCTGATGATGCGCGAAGGCCTGCTCAAGGAGAACATCGACGGCGAGGCGCTGCTGTGGGCGCACAACCGGCTGATCGCTCGGCCCGAACAGCGCAAGATCCTGATGATGATCTCGGACGGCGCTCCGGTCGACGATTCGACGCTTTCGGTGAACCCCGGCAATTATCTCGAACGCCATTTGCGCGCCGTCATCGAGCTGATCGAGACGCGCTCGCCGGTGGAGCTGCTGGCCATCGGCATCGGCCATGACGTCACGCGCTATTATCGCCGCGCCGTCACCATCGTCGATGCCGAGGAACTGGCCGGCGCCATGACCGAGCAACTGGCCTCGCTGTTTGCCGAAGAAAGCGCACGCGACACGCGGCGCGGCGGCATGCGGCGCGCCGGATGATCCTTTCGCGGGGCGGGTTTCGGCAAACGCTCTTCGCCGCCATCGCCCTGTTCGCCGGCGTGGCGTCCGCGCCAGCCCGTTCGGCCGGGTCGGCTTCGGTTGAACCCATCGAGGTTTCGGCCCGCCCCATCACCGAATTCCGCATTGGCCGGACCGACAAGCAGTTCGGCTCGCTCGAATTCGTCGGCGGGCTGGAGATGACCTCGAAATCGCGTGATTTCGGCGCGCTGTCGGCCTTCCGCTTTCTGAAAGCGGGCAGCGATTTCATCGGTGTGGCCGACACTGGCTACTGGTTCTTCGGCACGGTGGCGCGCGACGCCGACAGGCGGCCCGTGGGCATCCAGAACTTCCGCATGCAGCAGATGGTCGACCAGGGCGGCCAGCCGATCGACGAGAAATGGGAAGTCGACGCCGAAGGCCTTGCGGTCAAGGACGGTATCGCCACTGTCGGTTTCGAGCGCAACCACCGCGTTGCCCAGTTCAGGATCGACCCGCAGAACATGAAGGCGCCATACCGGCAGCTGGATTTCCTGGTGCCGGAGCGGGAGTTGCGCCAGAACCGCGGCTTCGAGACCGTCACCCATGCCAATCCCAATGGCCAGCATCAAGGCGGTTTGGTCGTGGTCTCGGAAAAGAGCCTCGACAAATCAGGCAACATCTACGCCGCCATCATCGAAGGACCGCACAAGGGCGTCTTCACCGTCAAGCGCAACGGCGACTTCGACATCACCGACGGCGCCTTCCTGCCGGATGGCGACCTTTTGCTGCTGGAGCGGAGTTTCACCATGGCGGGCGGGCTCAAGATGCGGCTGCGGCGTATCTATGGCGAGAGTGTCGAGAAGGGCGCCGTTGCCGACGGACCGGTGCTGCTGGATGCCGACATGGGCTACCAGATCGACAATATGGAGGGTCTCGACGTCTGGACCCGCGATGATGGCGCGGTGATGGTGTCGATGGTTTCCGACGACAACCATTCGATCCTGCAGCGCAATCTCTATCTGGAATTCGTCCTGCACCAGGATTGAATGACGCTTCAGCCGCGAACCCAACGGCGGGTTCGATCTGGTCGGCCGCCTTCCACTCCGTCGCCGCTTCGCGACGCCACCTCTCCCCGTTGGAGGGAGAGGAAACGCGCCTGATTGGTGGACGCACTTTCTTCCTCTGCCCCGTCAACCGGGAGCGTCTTTCCTCTACCCCGTCGATCGGGGGAGAGGTGGCGATGCGAAGCAGCGACGGAGTGGGGGTCGACTGCCCGTCCCTCGATCCGTCGCCAAATACTTTAGTCCAGACTTGACAATCGGCATCACTGCCGCAATACTCAAGTCCATGCTTAACTATTCCGAGATCGACAGCATTCTTCGCGCTCTTGTCGAGCCCACGCGTCGCCAGATCCTGGAGCGGTTGAGCCGCGGACCGGCCACCGTCAGCCAGCTGGCGGATCCATTCGGCATGACCTTCGCCGCCGTCTTGCAGCATCTGCAGGCGCTGGAGGCCTGCGGCCTGATCCGCAGCGAAAAGATCGGGCGGGTGCGCACCTGCCGGATCGAACCGGGCGGGCTCGCTCCACTCGCCGACTGGATTGCGGAGCGCCGCATACCGGCGGAACGCCACCTCGACCGTCTAGGTGAAGTTCTGGCCGAGACGGACCCATCCCCAAAAGGCCAATCCCCCAAGAAGAATCAGCAAAAGGACGAGCAGACATGAATCAGATCGCCTCCGTGAAAGACGAGCACTCCGTCATCCACTCCACATTCACCATCGAGCGGACCTATCCGCAATCGCCAGCCAGGGTCTTCCACGCCTTCGCCGACAAGGCCACGGTGCGGCGCTGGCGGGTCGACGGCGACGGTTTCACCATCGCCGAATTCAGCTTCGATTTCCGTGTCGGCGGCGGCGAGGTGTCGCGCTTCAGCTATGGCGGCGGTCCGGAGGTCAGGCTCGACGCCCAGTTCCAGGACATCGTCCCCGATCAGCGCATCGTGTTTTCCTACCGGATGGCAATCGGGCCGCAGCCGATGTCGGCATCGCTGACCACAGTGGAACTGACACAATCGGGCGACGGCACAAGGCTGACCTATACCGAGCAGGGCGCCTTCTTCGATGGTGTCGATTCCGCCAAGGGACGGGAGGAGGGGACCCGCGGGCTGCTGGAGGCCCTGGCCGCAGAGCTTGAGAGGTCGAAGTAAGCCCGAACCGCCAGCCGGCGGCTCCGGTCAGGACCGCGCGCCGTTGGTGGCGATCCAGATGACATGGCGCGCGCCTCGCTTGCCGTTGGCGCGCGTGTTGACCTCCTCCACGGCGAAGCCTGCCTGCTTCAGCCGCCGCGTGAAACCGCTGTCTGGCCCTTGCGACCACACCGCCAGCACGCCACCCGGCTTGAGGGCGGTGCGTGCGACGCCGAGGCCTGCGAGGCTGTAGAGGGCGTCATTGCCCTTGTGGACGATGCCTTCCGGGCCGTTGTCGACATCGAGCAGAATGGCGTCCCAGGCCGCAGGCCCGGACTGGATCAATTGCCTGACATCGGTCTCCTGGATGGCGACGCGGGGGTCGTCGAGACAGCCGCCAAACACCTCCGCCATGGGGCCGCGTGCCCAGGCGACGACCGCCGGCACCAGTTCCGCGACAACGATGCCGGCATCCTTGCCGAGTTCGGCCAGGGCGGCGCGCAACGTAAAACCCATGCCGAGGCCGCCGATCAGGATCCTCGGCTGGCGATGGTCCGCAATCCTCTGGCAGGACAGTTTCGCCAGCGCCTGCTCGGAGCCGCTGAGGCGGCTGTTCATCAGCTCGTTGGTGCCAAGCATGATCGAGAACTCGTTGCCCCGCCGCTTGAGGCGAAGTTCCTGGGCCCCATCCCCGGTCTTTGCCGAATCGAGCTGGACCCAGGGGATCATGGGCTTTGTCTGACCATGATCTTTTCCGAAAACCGGAAGCCACTTTTCGGGATCATGGGCTAGACGGCCAGCGCCGGCTGGCTCCAGCGGGCGGCGAGCAGCCGGTAGGGGATGAGCGCGACCACCGCGATGATCAGCTTCACCGAGAGATCGCCCAGTGCCCAGGAAACCCAGCGCATGGCCTCGACATGGAAGACGCCCATCAGCGGCGCCGTCTCGAGCGCGAAACTGTCATTGGGGCCGGCAAAAGCGAAAGCGGTGGAGAAGGCGACGGTGAAGAACACCATGGTGTCGAAGACCGATCCGACCAGCGTGCCGACGATCGGCGCCCGCCACCAGCTCTGCTGGCGCAACCGGTTGAACACCGTGACGTCGAGCAGTTGCGCGGAAAGGAACGCCGCGCCTGAAGCGACCGCGATGCGCACCAGCCGGTCGGCGGCGGTCTCGAATTCGATCAGGCCATGACGGAACAGGAAGGGCGGGACGAGAATCGAGCAGACCACAGCCGTCATGAAGCCGACAAAGACGATCCGGCGCGCCACGGCAGGGCCATAGCGGCGGTTGGCGAGGTCGGTGACCAGGAAGGAGAACGGATAGGTGAAAGCCCCCCAGGTCAGCAGGTCGGCCAGAGACAGGCCGCCGATCTGGCCTTGCATCGGGAACTGCACGAGGATGTTCGATGCCACGACGACAAGCGCCATGGCGGCCACGAAGGGCAGGTAACGCGAGAAGGACGTCATTTTTTTATCCTGGGTAATGGAACCAGCGGAGCATCATGCCCATCGGGCGGTGCTCGCTTCGTAGTCGAGCATCGGATTGTCGAACCTTGCGGATCCATCCGATGCTCCAGGCCAACAAGAGGTTGGCCCGGGCGGTCCCCCGCCTTTATCCGATGTCAGGCAGCGACCTGTTCGGCCAGCTTCTTGGCGATCTGCTTCTTCAAGAGGCGCGCGCGCTGCGACAGTTCCTTGACGTCGGCCTTGGCCAGGAAGGCGTCGAGGCCGCCGCGATGTTCGACCGAACGCAGGGCGTTGGCCGAAATGCGCAGGCGCACATTCTGGTTCAGCGCTTCCGAGATCAGCGTCACATTGACGAGGTTCGGCAGGAAGCGACGCTTGGTCTTGTTGTTGGCGTGGCTCACATTGTTGCCGGTCTGGACTGCCTTGGCAGTGAGTTCGCAGGTGCGGGACATAATTCTAACCTTCAATTCTCTCGGGACCTGCCAAACCTTTGTGCCCACGCCGGGTGGCGCGCGGTTCTGGTCAGGCGGCCTTATGGAAAAAGTTGGCGTTCCATAGTTGCATTTCACCGGGGCGTCAAGCTCCGGCTTCGCCACGGAGGCGCCCGGCATTTCATATTAAGGCCGGATTTCATCCTATAAGCGGTCTCATAGGGACATGCCAGACCAGAGTCGCCCGCCTCCGGCCGAAAATCAAGGATCCGATCCCGCCATGCCTCGTTTGTCTCATGCGCTTGTTGCCGCGCTTGCCATCGCCTTGCCCTCCGCCGCGTCGGCTGCCTCGCCGCAGTCCTTCAAGGGTGAGTACACGGTGTCATTCCTTGGTCTCACGATCGCGAGATCGACCTTCTCCAGCCATTACGAGAACGGCGCCTACGCCATCGACGGTACTGTCAGCGCCGCCGGACTGGCCAAACTGTTCGACGACACGCGCGGCACGGTCTCGTCCAAGGGCACGATTTCGGGTCAGAAGATGGTGCCGCAGGCGTTCCGCGCCGACTACACCTCCGGCAAGAAGGTGTCGGCGATCGACATTCGCTTTGCCAATGGCGCCGTCGCCTCCACGCAGGTCATCCCGGCGCCTGGCAAGCGCGACCCCAACGACTGGGTGCCGATCGGTGCCGGCGACCTGGCATCGGTGCTCGATCCGATGGCCGCGACCGTCATCCATGCCGACAGCCTCGACCAGGTCTGTGGCCGCAAGGTCAAGTTCTATGACGGCGAGATGCGCGCCGACCTGACTCTGACCTACGATTCGAAAGGCATGATCTCGGTGCCGGGCTATAAGGGCGATACAATCACCTGCCGGATGGGTTTCGAGCCGGTGGCGGGCTATCGCAAGGGCCGCAAGGCGCTGAACTATCTCAGGAACAAAAGCCGGATGATGGTGACGTTTGCGCCGCTCGGCCAAACCGGAGTATATGCCCCAATCCACGCCACGGTTGGAACGCAGATCGGCACCTTGACCATCAGCGCCAGGCGTTTCGAAGCGGTACAATAGGCGCGCCCTGGAGACAGAATAGCGCGCCACTGGAGAACGGAATGGGGCGCGCCACACTGATCGGTTTTTCAGCGGTCGCCATGTGGGCGCTTCTGGCGCTGCTCACCGACGCGTCGGGCAAGGTGCCGCCGTTCCTTTTGTCGGCGATCACCTTCTCGATCGGCACCGGAGTCGGGCTTGTCGCGCGGCTGTTCATGCCGGCCGCCGACAAGAGCCGGAAGATACCGCCGCAGGTCTGGCTGATCGGCATTGCCGGCCTGTTCGGCTACCACTTCTTCTATTTCACCGCGCTGCGCAATGCGCCGGCGGTCGAGGCGAGCCTGATCGCCTATCTGTGGCCGCTGCTGATCGTGCTCGGCTCCGCGCTGATGCCGGGCGAAAAACTGGCGTGGAACCATGTCGTCGGCGCGTTGCTCGGCCTTGCCGGCACCGTGCTGATCGTCACCAAGGGCGGCGGCCTTGCCTTCGATGCGCGCTATGCCTTCGGCTATGCCATGGCTGCGGTCTGCGCCCTGCTCTGGTCGTCCTATTCGCTTTTGTCGCGGCGCTTTCCCTCGGTGCCGACCAGCATCGTCACCTGGTTCTGCGCGGCGACCGCCGTTCTGTCGCTCGTCTGCCATCTGGCGCTGGAGCAGACCGTGTTGCCAAATGGCGCCGGCCAGTGGCTGGCCGTAGTCGGGCTTGGCCTGATGCCGGTAGGGGCGGCCTTCTATGCCTGGGACATCGGCGTCAAGCGCGGCAACATCCAGGTGCTGGGCGCGGCAAGCTACGCGGCGCCGCTGCTCTCGACGCTGGTGCTGATCGTGGCCGGCGTCGCCGAGCCGTCGCTGCGCAGCCTCGCCGCCTGCGTGCTCATCACCGGTGGAGCGGCCCTGGCGGCAAAGTCGCTGTTCCTGCGCAAGCCGGCCGCAGCCGGGAGCGAAGCCAAGGCATCCGAAGGCGGAGCCACGGCATGACGATGCCGTTTGCCGGCGGCATCGACGCCAATGCCAATGCAACGCTGATCTTCTCACTGGTGGCGGCGGTGATCTACGCCTTCACGCTGGGCATGCCGCCGGGCCTTGCCCGCTCCGCGGCAAAGACGCTGGCGGTAGCGATGCTTGCCGTGCTGTCGGCGCTGCAAGGCGGTCCGCTGCTGCTGGTCGCGGCCCTTGCCCTCAGCGCGGTGGGCGACGCCTTCCTGTCGCGCGACGGCGAAAAGGCGTTTCTTGGTGGGCTCGCCAGCTTCCTTGTCGCCCACATCGCCTACATCGCGCTGTTCCTGCGCAGCGGCGGCGGGTTGGGACTGCTTGGCACCGAATCCTGGCGCGGGGCGATCGCGCTGGCACTGGCGGTGTTCGTGATTGTCATGCTGGCGGCGCTCTGGCGCCGTGTCGGCCCCGGCCTGCGCATCCCGATCGCCATCTATGTCGTGGCGATCCTGGCGATGGGCATGGCGGCGCTGACCACAAACAGCGCCTGGGTCATCGGCGGCGCGGTGCTGTTCATGGCATCGGACGGGCTGCTGGCCACCGAGAAATTCCTGGTGGCGGCCATCTCGCCGCATCGCGCCTGGATGCGTTTCGCCGTCTGGGTGCTGTACTATGCCGCCCAGCTTGCGATCACGCTGGGGTTCTTGTTGGGTTAGGATTTGCCGCCGGATCCGACAGATAGAGACGCCCAATGCTGATGATGCTCGGTGGCCAGTAATGATCCACCGCCCGAATTCGAGGGAAGGCGGCTGCTACTGTTCATTGCGCCAACATGGAACGCAGTGTCAGGTAGATCATGTACAAGGATCCACCGAGGGACGTGAGAAAAATCATGACCAACAGGCGTTTTTGAAGTGTCGAAAGTTGCATCCATTCCTCAAGCAATTTCCAGGACCAGAAGATCAAATAGGCCGCAAGGAACACACTGGCTAAAAACAGTGCGACAAAGATGCTTTTCGGATAGATGGGTCGCAACAGAAGGCCCATTAAGCAGACCGCGACGAAGGCGGCAATGAGCACCTTGTTTCCCTTCGGCAGCCGATAATCATTCATATCGACGTGCCCTTAAATGGGTATGCCTTTGGGGATCATGCTCCTGGCCGCCAGCCCGGCTCGGCCAGTTCGAAGGCGGCAAAATCAAAGCCCGGCGCGACCGTGCAGCCGACCAGCGTCCACTCGCCCAGGCTGCGCGCCGATTGCCACCAGCTCGCCGGCACGACGATCTGCGGCCGTTCGCCCGCCGCGAGCCCGATGCCGAGCACCTGCTCGATGACGGCGCCGCCTTCTTCCCACATCGACAGGGCCAGCGGCGCGCCGGCATGGAAATGCCAGACCTCGGCTGCGTCCTTGACCCGGTGCCAGGCCGAAAGCTGGTGCTGTTCCAGCAGGAAATAGATGGCGGTCGAATGGCCACGCGCTCCGCCGGCTTCGTCACGAAAGGTTTCCGCGTACCAGCCGCCTTCCGGATGCGGCTTCAGTCCGAGTGTCGCGATGATCTCAGCGGAACTGGTCATGGTCTGCGAAATCCCTCGGGGTTCAAAAATTGTCCTTGCGCTTGCGGATCTCGGCGAACACCTCGGCATCAGAGGCTTTCTCCAGCCCAAGATGCTTGCGGATCGCCGGATCGTGCCAGCGCAGGAAGGGATTGGTCGACAGTTCCTCGCCGATCGTCGTCGGCAGTGTCGGCTTGTTGTCGAGCCGCAGCGCCTCGATCCTTGCGGCGCGCTCCTTCAACGCCGAATTGGTCGGGTCGACGGTCAGCGCGAAACGGGCGTTGGCGAGCGTGTATTCATGGCCGCAATAGATTGTCGTCGCGGCGGGAAGGGCAGCGAGTTTCCGCAGTGATTCATACATCACCGGCGGCTTGCATTCGAACAGCCGCCCGCAGCCCAGCGCAAACAGCGTGTCGGCGGTGAAGGCCACCTGCGATGCCGGCAGATGATAGGAGACATGGCCGGCGGTATGGCCGGGGGTGGTGATCACTTCGATGCGTTCGTCGCCGAGATGAAGGACGGAACCCTCTTCGACGGTTTCGTCGATGCCGGGGATCTTGGCCTTTTCCGCCTCCGGGCCGACGATGCGCAGCTTGAAGCGCTCCTTCAGCGCCAGATTGGCCTCGACGTGGTCCATATGATGATGCGTGGTCAGGATCATCGTCGGCGTCCAGCCTGTGCGCTTGATCGCGGCCAGGATCGGCGCTTCCTCGGGCGCGTCGATGATCGCCGTCTGCCCGCTTTTGGGGTCATGCACCAGCACGCCGAAATTGTCCGTGCGGCACATGAATTGTTCGATTTCGACCGCCATCGCGTCTCTCCTTTTGTCGCCGCAGACATAGGGCGCCGGAGGGCGGATGTCATCCACGGGATGACGAAAGTCATTCCCGGGGCTAACGGATGTCACCGCGCCGTGTCAGCCGCTTCGGCGCGCCCTTTGTTGAATCCGGCTGATATCACGGCTACATCCCTGACATGCATTCCGACATAGTCGACCTTCGCTCCTTCTATTCGACAACGCTTGGCCGGTTCGCCGAGCGTTCGATCACCATGGCGTTGTCGTCGATATGGGCTGCCGTCCCCAATGAACGGCTGGTCGGGCTTGGCTATACCTTGCCGTGGCTGGAGCGTTTCGGCGCCGACGCCGAGCGGGTGTTTGCCTTCATGCCGGCGACGCAGGGCGCCGTGGTCTGGCCGGCAACCGGGCCGACGGCGACGGCGCTGGTTTTCGACGAGGAACTGCCGCTGGTCGATTCCTGCATCGACCGCATGCTGCTCGTCCATTCGCTCGAACATGTCGAAAACCCGCGCGAGACGCTGAACGAGATCTGGCGGGTGCTGTCGCCCGCGGGGCGCGTCGTCATCGTCGTGCCCAACCGGCGCGGTGTCTGGGCGCGCTTCGAGCATACGCCGTTCGGCAATGGCCGGCCCTTTTCCCGTGGACAGCTCACCGAATTGCTGCGGGAGGCGAATTTCACACCCGCCGCCTGGTCGGATGCGCTGTTCTTCCCGCCATCGCGGCGGCGCTTCATGATGCGCTTCCACAATGTGCTGGAGCGCGCCGGCCGGCGGCTGTGGCCGATCTTTTCCGGCGTCATCGTCGTCGAGGCGCAGAAGCGGCTCTATCAAGGCGTGCCGGTCGCCCAGCGCGCCTCGCGCCGCGTTTTCGTGCCGGTGCTGTCGCCACACGGCGCGACGCGGCTCGGCCGCCGGGCCGAGGCGACAGGCGCGGCTCGCCAGGTGAAACCTTCGTGATCGTGCTAGAAACGCGCGCGGCGCGTCCTTTCTCGACCTATCTGTCGTGATGAACTCGCAGCCTGTTTGATATGCGGATGCCGTCATCATCCGGTTTCAGCATCGCACCTGAACGCAAGGACCTCTGACATGGCTGATCAACTTGACAATCAGGCCACCGTTCAGCCGGTCGCCGTCGAGGCCAGCAGCCTGCGCGATCAGGTTGCGACGATCAGGCGGGCGCTGGTGGCGTCGCCGGTTCGCAAATGGCTGTTGTGGACCTCGGTCGGCATCATGGCCGTCATCATCGCGACCTCGATCGGCCAGGTCCTGCTCAACCGCTGGAACCAGCCCTTCTACGACGCGCTGGCGCGCCGCGACATGGCGGCCTTCCTGCACCAGCTTCTCGTCTTTGCTATGATCGCCGGCGGGCTGCTGGTGCTCAATATCGGCCAGACCTGGCTCAACCAGATGATCCGGCTGAAGCTGCGCGAGGCGCTGACGCGCGACCTGATCGACCAGTGGATGCGGCCGGTGCGCGCCTTCCGGCTGGCCAATGCCGGCGCCATCGGCGTCAATCCCGACCAGCGCATGCAGCAGGATGCGGCACATCTGTCCGACCTCTCGACCGATCTCGGCGTCGGGCTCCTGCAGTCGCTCATCCTGCTCGTGTCCTTCGTCGGCGTGCTGTGGGAACTGTCTTCGGGCTTCGTCTTCCACATCAACGGCTGGTCGCTGGCGATACCGGGCTACATGGTCTGGGCCGCATTCCTTTATGCCGGCACCGCCTCCTGGCTGAGCTGGCTGGTCGGGCGGCCGCTGATCAGCCTGAACAGCGACCGCTACACACGGGAGGCGGAGCTGCGCTCCTCGATGGTGCGCGTCAACGAGAATGTCGATGCCATCGCGCTCTACCATGGCGAAGCCGACGCCAAGCAGCGGCTCGAACTCGACCTCGGCACGGTGCTGGGCGCGATGCGGCGCATCTACACCGCGCAGATCAACCTGTCCTGGGTGACCGATACCTATGGCTGGATCACCGTCGTGGCGCCGATCCTGGTTGCCTCGCCCGTGTATTTCTCGGGCGATATCAGCTTTGGCGGGCTGATGATGGCGGTCGGCGCCTTCAACCAGGTCCATTCCTCGTTGCGCTGGTTCATCAACAACATCGGCAGCATCGCCGATTGGCGCGCCACGCTGATGCGTGTCGCCGACTTCCGCATCGCGCTGGATGAAACCGATGTGCTGCACGACACCGAAAGGCGCATCACCTTCGATCAGAACGCCAATGGCAGCCTGACGTTCGAGAAGCTCCAGGTGGCCTCGCCGGAGGGCTGCACAAAACTCTCGGACCAGCATGTCGAAATCCGCGCCGGCGATCGCGTGATGATCACCGGCGAACCCGGCGCCGGCAAGACGCTGTTCTTCCGCGCCATTGCCGGGCTTTGGCCCTGGGGCAGCGGAAAAATCGGCCTGCCGGCCGGAGAAACCCTCATCTTCGTGCCGCGCGTGCCGTATTTGCCGGCAGGCACGTTGCGCGAGGTGCTCAATCACGCCAACGGACATGCGCCCGCGAGTGATGCCGACATTGCGGCGGTGCTGGCCGAGGTCGGTCTTGAACGGCTGTCGTCCTCGCTCGACCGCGTCGGGCGCTGGGACCATGAATTGGGCGATGACGAACAGCGCTTGCTGGGCGTGGCAAGGCTCGCCTTGCGGCAGCCGAAATGGGTGATCATCGACGAAGCCATGGACGCCTTCGACGGTCCCTCGCTGCGGCGGGTGCTGGCGATGCTGGAAAAGCATCTGAAGGGTGCCACGATCATCAACATCGGGCGTGGTCAGCATAATATTCAGTTCTTTCCGCGCGGCCTGACGATCGTCAAGGATTCCGGTGCGCCAGCGCTGAAACCCGCCCACGTCAGGGCCGGCGCCATCGATCCACCGCCGGCCGCCGTCCACCGCAAGAAATAAGGCTGTTTCCCGCACTCTCGCGGCAAGCTTTATTTCGCCGCGATCGCGAAGGAAGATTTCCCCGAGAAACAAAAGTTGGCGGTGGCGATGCTTGATGCTCTGCGCCTGCTTGCCTGTCTTGCCTGTGTCCAGCCAACGCCGGTTGCCTCGCCATCGGGCGTGCTGGCTGTCGACGTCGAGTTGGTGTTGGCTGTCGATATATCCCTGTCGATGGACGAGAAAGAATTCGCCCTGCAACGCGCCGGCTATGTCGAGGCGCTGCGCCATCCCGAGTTCATCCAGGCCGTCCGGTCAGGCAATACCGGCCGCATCGCGATTGCCTATTTCGAATGGGCCGGCACGGTGCGCGACGACGCGGTCATCGACTGGCAAATCATCGACAGCGCGCAAAGCGCCAACAGCTTTGCCGACAAGCTGGCGGCGCGCCCGTTCCGGAGTTTTCGCGGCACCTCGATTTCCACTGCAATTGCGTTCGGCACAGGGCTGTTCGGCAGGACGAATTTCGCCGGTGAACGCAGCGTCATCGATATATCGGGCGATGGCCCCAACAATATCGGGCCGCCGGTTACCGCGATGCGCGATGCGGCAACCGTAAAAGGCATCGTCATCAACGGCCTGCCGATCCTGATCAACCCATCGCCCACCTTCAAGCATCTCGATCAGTATTATGCGCAATGCGTGACCGGCGGACCCGGTTCCTTCGTGTTGCCGATCCACGCGGCCGCCGAATTTTCCACCGCCATCCGGCGCAAGCTGATCCTCGAAGTGAGCGGCGTTCAGGGCAAGGCCAGCACCATCCCCGTCGACGCGGACCCACCGATCGACTGCCTGCAAGGCGAGCGCGACAGGCGGTTCCTGTCGGATCCGTATTTTCCGGAGCTCGACCGGTGAACTTGCGTAAGAGCGCCTGCGGCCGGCCGTCGAAGGCACCGATTCCATTACCTCGGGCGTAATCGCCTTGTGTCAGGCGTTCCGGCAGATTGCCCTCACGAGGCCGGCAAATCGGCTTCGATGCACAAGGGAGTTACGTCATGACCGCTTACGCCGTCGCCCATATGCGCCAAGTCACGATGGGGCCGCAGATCGTCGAGTATCTGCACAAGATCGATGCCACGCTGGAACCATTTGAAGGCCGTTTCCTGATCCACGGCGGCGATGTCGAGGTGATCGAGAGCGACTGGCCGGGCAACCTCATCGTCATCGAGTTTCCCGACCGGCGGCATGTGCGCGAGTGGTATGCTTCGCCCGCCTACCAGGCAATACTGGCCTTGCGTACGGAGAATTCCCAGTCCGATGTGGTGTTTGCCGACGGCGTCGACCATCCGCACAAGGCCACGGATGTCCTGGGCTAGACGCCCCTTATCGCTTCAGCAGAAACACTGCCTGCTGGCCAAAGAAGTTCCAGAACCACCAGGGCATGGACAGGCCGATCTTCTGGCCGGCGGCGTCGAGCGCGGTCGCCTTTTCCACGGTCGCGCCAAGCTCGTCGCACAGGTTGACGAAATCGCGGATGGTGCAGAAGTGGATGTTGGGGGTGTCGTACCAGGAATAGGGCAGGTCCTGGGTCACCGGCATGCGGCCTTTGACGAACAACGACAGACGCACCCGCCAATGGCCGAAATTGGGGAAGGAGACGATCGCCCGGTTGCCGATCCGGAGCAGTTCGTCGAGCACCAGCTTCGGGTTGCGCGTGGCCTGCAAGGTCTGCGACAGGACGACGAAGTCAAAACCCTTGTCGGGATAGAATTCGAGATCCTTGTCGGCATCGCCCTGGATGACGGAGAGGCCGCGCGCCACGCATTCGTTGACGCCGCGCTGCGACAGCTCAAGCCCGCGGCCGTCGACCTGCTTGGTGTCCTGCAGCAATTCAAGCAGGGAGCCGTCGCCCGAACCGACGTCGAGCACGCGGGACTGCGGCGGGATGAGGTTGGCGACGACCTCGAGGTCGACGCGCTGGCTGCCGTTGACGCTCATGATGTCGCCTCCTCTATGGCGCATAATCCTGATCCGGAAAGTCTGCAACTTTCCGGGGTCATGCGCTCAGCCCTCTCGCCCGCGCCGCGGAGCCGATGAAGCCGTTGATGGCGGCGAACAGTTCCGGCTCGTCGAGCAGGAAGGCATCGTGGCCGCGATCGGTCTCGATCTCGACGAAGGATACCGAGGCGCCGGCGGCGTTGAGCGCGTGCACGATGGAGCGGCTCTCTTCCGTCGGAAACAGCCAGTCCGATGTGAACGACACCAGGCAGAAGCGGGTCTTGGTTCCGGCAAAGGCGTCCGCCAGCCGGCCGCCATGGTCGGCGGCGAGGTCGAAATAGTCCATGGACCGCGTCATGTAGAGATAGGAATTGGCGTCGAAACGGTCGACGAAGGTCATGCCTTGGTGGCGCAGATAGCTTTCGATCTGGAAGTCGGCGTCGAAGCCGAACGTCAGGTGATCGCGATCCTGCAGATTGCGGCCGAATTTTCGGTGCAGGGCGGCTTCCGAGAGATAGGTGATGTGGGCGGCCATGCGCGCCACCGCCAAACCTTTTTCCGGGCGCTTGCCGTGTTCGAAATACTTGCCGCCATGCCAGTCCGGATCGGCCATGACGGCCTGCCGGCCGACCTCGTGGAAGGCGATGTTCTGCGAGGAATGGCGCGCGCCGGTGGCGATCGGCAGCGCCGAAAAGACGCGCTCGGAATAGCTCGATGCCCATTCCAGCACCTGCATGCCGCCCATTGAGCCGCCGAGCACGCAGAACAGTTTCTCGATGCCGAAATGATCGATCAGCATCTGCTGGGCGCGCACCATGTCGCGGATGGTGATGACCGGCAGATCGAGCCCATAGGGCTTGCCGGTGGCCGGGTTGGTCGAAGCAGGTCCGGTGGAGCCCAGGCAGCCGCCGATGACGTTGGAGCAGATGACGAAGAAACGGTTGGTGTCGATAATCTTGCCCGGACCGATCAGCACTTCCCACCAGCCCGGCTTGCCGGTCACCGGATTGGTGTTGGCGACATGCTGGTCGCCGGTCAGCGCGTGGCAGACGAGGATGGCATTGGAACGGGCATGGTTCAGCGTGCCATAGGTCTGGTAGGCGATCTGGAATGGCGATAGCAGCGTGCCGGCGTCGAGCTTGAGCGGCTTGTCCGACCCGAAGCGCAACACCGGGCTCGACGGCTGGTCGGCCTCGTTGTTGGTCTTTCCTGCGCGCAGAGCGGCCATTCTCGTCTCACCTGCTGCATCTTATCAGGCGAAAAATCGCCGTCGATGCGTCCGTCCGGCCGGCCGCGGACAATAAAAAACCGGCATTGCCTTCGCAAAGCCGGTTACGTCACGCAAACGGCCCTTTAGCGAATTGTTTAACGTGGCTGCAAGCCGACCGGCCAAATCACCACGGAACTGTTGCTGTCCTTCTAGAACTCACCCGCCCTGCCGTCAATGCCGACATCTGGACCGGCACCTGGGCCGGCTGCTGGCCCCACTGCCACCTCTCGACATTATCGGCCATGGCTTGTATTTCCGCTGCGGCCTCCGGATCGAGGCATTTTCGACGGATCTTGCAAAAATGAACCAGACACCGGATCAGGCACGTCCAACCCCGCGCGCGGGCATCATGGACATTGAAGCCTATGTGCCGGGCAAAAGCGCCGCACCCGCCAGTGTCGCCAAGGTCTACAAGCTGTCGTCGAACGAGAACCCGCTCGGCCCGTCACCGAAGGCGATCGAGGCCGCGCGTGAAGTCGCCGCCAGGCTCGACATCTATCCCGACGGCACCGCGAGGCGGCTGCGCGAGGCGATCGCGGAAGTGCATGGCCTCAACGCGCAGAACATCATCTGTTCCAACGGTTCCGACGAGATCCTCGGCCTGCTGGCGCAGACCTATCTGGCACCCGGCGACGAGGCGATATTCACCGAACACGCCTTCATGGTCTACAAGATCTACATCCAGTCGGCCGGGGCTGCGCCGATCGCGGTCAAGGAGACCGATGAGCGCGCCGACATCGATGCGATACTGGCCGCCGTCACGCCGCGCACGAAAATCGTGTTCGTCGCCAATCCCAACAATCCGACCGGCACCTATGTGCCGTTCCAGGAGGTGCGCCGCCTGCATGCCGGCCTGCCCAAACATGTGCTGCTGGTGCTCGACGCGGCCTACGCCGAATATGTCCGCCGCAATGACTATGAGGCCGGCATCGAACTGGTCGGCAGTGCCGAGAATGTGGTGATGACGCGCACCTTCTCCAAGATCGGTCTCGGTGGCGCGCGGATCGGCTGGATGTATGCGCCCATGCACATCGTCGACGCCATCAATCGCGTGCGCGGTCCCTTCAATGTCAATGCGACGGCGATCGAGGCCGGCATCGCGGCGATCCGCGACCGCGCCCATGTCGAGCGCAGCGTGGCGCATAACGACACCTGGCTGACCTGGCTGAGCCAGGAGATGACCGGGCTCGGGCTGCGGGTCACGCCCAGCGTCGGCAATTTCCTGCTCATCCATTTTCCCGACGACCAGAGGCATTCGGCGGCCGCGGCGGACGAGTATCTGACCGCGCGGGGCTATATCCTCAGGCGCGTTTCCGGCTACGGCTTCCCCAACGCGCTGCGCATGACCGTCGGCACGGAAGAAGCCAATCGCGGCGTTGTCGCCGCGCTGACGACATTCCTGAAAAGCTAGAACGCCCGAAAAGCTGGAACACCCGAAAGCTGCAACGCCATGACATCACCGATGTTTGAAAAGATCGCGCTGGTCGGCATCGGCCTGATCGGCTCGTCGCTGGCCCGCGTCATCCGACGCGAGGGCCTTGCCGGCCACGTCGCCATCTCGACCCGCAGCGCCGCGACGCTGAAGCGGGCGGAGGAGCTTGGACTGGGCGATTCCTACACGACCGACGCGAAGGACGCGGTCCGCGATGCGGACCTGGTCATCGTCTCGGTGCCGGTCGGCTCGTCCGGTGCGGTGGCCGAGGAGATCGCGCCGGCGTTGAAGAAGGGCGCCATCCTCACCGATGTCGGCTCGACCAAGGCCTCCGTCATCGCGCAGATGCAGCCGCACGTGCCTGAGGGCGTTCATTTCATTCCCGGCCATCCGTTGGCGGGTACCGAAAAATCCGGCCCGGATGCCGGTTTCGCCGACCTTTTCGACAATCGCTGGTGCATCTTCACGCCGTTGCCGGGCACCGATCCGGACGCGCTTGAGCGGCTGTCGGAATTCTGGCGCCGTTGCGGCGCCAACATCGACACGATGGACCCACAGCATCACGACATGACGCTCGCCATCGTCTCGCATCTGCCTCACATCATCGCCTACAACATCGTCGGCACCGCCGACGATCTGGAATCGGTGACCAAGACGGAAGTCATCAAATATTCCGCCTCCGGCTTTCGCGATTTCACGCGTCTGGCCGCCTCCGATCCGACCATGTGGCGTGACGTCTGCCTGCACAACAAGGACGCCATCCTTGAAATGCTGGCGCGGTTCTCGGAAGATCTGGCATTCCTGCAGCGGGCGATCCGCTGGGGCGACGGCGACAAGCTGTTCGACCTGTTCACCCGCACCCGCGCCGTGCGCCGCTCGATCATCGAGGCGGGCCAGGATATCGACGTCCCGGATTTCGGCCGTCAGGCGATCGAGCACCCGTCGAAGAACTGAGCTGTTTCGGGCCAAGTCGCCGTGACCATCGCCAGCGTCTCGGTCCGGTCAGGCGCGCCGAGCCTGCCGCCGAAGCGCAGGCATTTGAGCGCGGCGGCGGCACTTGCAAAGCGCAAGGCCTGCTCGACCGGCATGGCCTCCGCCAGCCCGACGGCGAAGGCACCGTGAAAGACATCGCCGGCGGCGAGCGTGTCGACCGCCTTGATCTTTGGCGCCGCGACATGACGAGATGATCCCGTCGCGCGATCGAACCACCAGGTGCCTGCCGCGCCGCCGGTGACGGCGACGAACGCATCGGTGCGGGAGGCCATGTCGGAGCAGGCGCTCGCCAGATCCAGCGCGTGTCCGCATATGATGCGGACGGCAGGCTCCGAGGCAACGATATGCGAAGCCAGCGGCAACAGCTGCTCCAGCACCGCCAGCGGGGCTGTGTCGGCATCGAGGATTGCCGGCCGGCCGGCCGCGCGTGCCGCCTCGAGGGCAAGCACTGCCGCACCCGGCCACCGCACGTCCACCAGCACGGCATCGAATGCCGTGATGTCGGCGAAAGGCAAAGCGTCGGGATCGGCCTGGGCCAGGCTGTCGTAGAAAGGCACGATGACGCGCTCGCCATGCGCGTCGACCAGGATCGAGGCCAATGCCGAGCGGGCGCCGCTGACGCGGCGGACATGGCTGCAGTCGATACCCTCGGCCTCGATCCCGGCAATCAGCTGATCGCCGATGAGGTCGTCGCCGGCGCTCGCCCACAGTGACACCTCGGCGCCGAGGCGATGCGCGGCGCAGGCGGCACTGGTGGCCATGCCCGAGGCTATCTGGACACCGTCGGCGGCGATGAACTTTCCCTGGTGAGTGGGCAGCGTCTCGACACGCAGGATGGTGTCCAGCGTCAGCGCGCCGACACTGAGGAGCCTCGCGGGTCTTGTCATGGCCGCGCTATTGCACTGGCTTGATCTTGCCGAGCGGAATGAAGCCGAGCGAGGCCTTGCCCTTGATCACCTTCAGCGGCATCGACGGTTCTTTGCCCAGCATGGCGAGCGCGGCAAAGCCCTGTTCGATTGCGTTCTTCTGCTCGGGTATGGCGCCGGCCAGGATGGATGCCACGGCCTTGGGGTCCTTGATCCGGATCATCAGATCGGCGTCGACCAGGCCTTCGGCGTCGACCGACAGCGGCCCGGAAACGGTGACCCGCGCCGTGCCTGACGACAAATCGAGGTTGCGGATTTCGAGGCTCTGGCCGCGCAGGCTCTTCACCTGCGTACCGATCAGCGCGATACCATTCTTCAGCGTGGCGTCACCACTGGCGTCGAGCGCCGGCAGCACGCGGCCGCCGATCGCATCCGGGTCGATCTCCAGATCGGTGAAGCTGCCGGCATAGTCGACGTCCTGACCGTTCGGCTGCAGCTGGCCGGCCGCCCTGCCGGCGCTGAACAGTTCGACCGGATCGGTGTCGTCGGCCGGATCGGTCTGTCCCGACAGGCCCTCCGCCTGCAGCGAGATGCGCTGCGGCAGCGGCCATGACAGGTTGACCTTGGCCTGCAGATTGTCCCAGTCGATCCACAGCGGCACCATGCCGGGGACGGAGGTCCTGAGCGGCCCGCGCAGATCGGCGACCGGCGACAAGGGCTGGATGATCTGGGCAACGGCATTGAAGGAGCCGGCGGAGGCCGCGATGTTCTTGGCATCGTCCTCATACGCCAGATTGTCGCAAGAGACGGTAAAGCTCAGGGGATAGCCGCTGACCTGGAGATTGGCGCAGCCGGCATTGATGCCGCTCTTGTTGAGCGTGGCGACCGCCTTGTCGGCTTCAACCCTGACCCTGTTGGCCAGGTAGTACCAGCCGCCGCTGTAGATGGCGAACAGCACAACGATGAACGCCACAAGCCAGAACAGGCCGCGGCGGGACTTTGGTTGGCGTTCGTCACTTGACGTCATGCTTTGGCTCTCATTAACCCACGGTGTTGGTGGACGGACTTCGATTCCGACAACACCTGGTAGACATTGACGAATAGGTAGCCGGGGACGGACGGAAAAAACACCGGTTTCCGGTGCGGTGTGGCCATTCTTTTTGCAATCAGGCACGGCGATATGGGCGATTTTTGGGTGTTTGGCTACGGTTCGCTGATCTGGCGGCCGGGTTTCGCACATGTCGAGACGCGGCGCGCCCATCTGCACGGCTACCGCCGCTCGCTCTGCGTCTATTCCTTCGTGCACCGCGGCACGCGCCAGCGGCCCGGGCTGGTGCTTGGCCTCGACCATGGCGGCTCCTGCGTCGGCCTGGCTTTCCGCGTGCCGGGCGAATTGCGCGACGAGGTCATCGCCTATCTGCGCGAGCGCGAGCTTGTCACATCGGTCTATCTCGAACGCACGCTCAGGGTTCGCCTCGAGGGTGGCGGCACGGTCGAGGCCGTGGCCTACATCGTCGACCGCAAGCATGAGCAATATGCCGGTGCGCTGGATGCCGCGCATGCGGCAGCGGTGGTGCGCGGCGCCGTCGGCCAATCCGGCAACAACGAGGATTATGTGCTCAGCACGCTGAAGCATCTGGAGGCGCTGGGTATCCGCGACCATTGGCTGGAGGATGTGGCACGGGGGATAGCGCCATCGTGAATGGCTGGCTCTGCTGAAATGGATGGCCAGGCCTTTGACCTCGGCGCGGCAAGACCTAGCTTAGGCGTCGAACCCCAGCCAGCGGGCGGCATCCGCCCCATACAATCATCACGGAGATCCGTCTTGCAGAAACGCCGTCTCGGTCGCACCGACCTTTCCATCGCGCCGCTGGTCCTGGGCGGCAACGTCTTCGGCTGGACCGCCGACGAGAAAACCTCTTTCGACCTGCTTGACCGCTTCGTCGCGGGCGGACTCAACGCCATCGATACGGCCGACGCCTATTCGCGTTGGGTGCCAGGCAATAAGGGCGGCGAATCGGAAACCATCATCGGCAAGTGGATGAAGGACCGCGGCAACCGGGACAAGGTCGTGGTGATCACAAAGGTCGGCTCGGATATGGGGCAGGGTCACAAGGACCTGTCCGCCGCCTATATCGAAAAGGCCGTCGAGGCCTCGCTGAAGCGGCTGCGGACCGATGTCATCGATCTCTACCTGTCGCACTGGCCGGATCCGACCACGCCCTATGAGGAAACGCTTGGCGCCTATGAGAAGCTGCTTGCCAAGGGCAAGGTCCGCCATGTCGGCTGCTCGAACCTCGACGCCGGCCAGCTGCGCGCCGCGCTCGATGTGGCGAGCCTGCGCAGCCTGCCGCGTTACGAAGTGCTGCAACCGGAATACAATCTCTACGACCGCTCCTCCTTCGATGGGCCGTTGCGCGACCTGTGCGTGGCCGAGGATATCGGCGTCATCACCTATTTCAGCCTGGCCAAGGGTTTCCTAAGCGGCAAATACCGCAGCGAGGCCGATCTTGGCCAAAGCGAACGCGGCGAGGACATCGGCAGCTACCTGAACGCGCGCGGCATGCGCATTCTGGCCGCTCTCGATGCCATATCCGCCAAGCATTCGGCGAAACAGGCGGAAGTCGCTCTTGCCTGGGCGATAGCGCGGCCAGGGGTCACAGCACCGATCGCCAGTGCCACCAAGGCCAGCCAGATGGACAGCCTGATCAAGGCGGCGTCGTTGAAATTGACCGCCGACGACATGGCCGAACTCGACAAAGCAAGCGACTGAGGCTTCGGCGCGCTCTACGCACGAACGTCCAAGACCAGCCTCCTGCCTTGCCGTAGCGTCCTTCGCTATTGGCAAGACAGAGGGTACGATGACGGAGCCGCTTCTTTCGCAGCCGCAGCTTTGGCGGCCTCTGCTCGCCCTGGTGCTGGCTGCCACGGTGGTCATGGGAAGTCCAGGGCCGGCAACGATAAGCGTCACCGCTGTTGGCGCCGCCTTCGGCCTGCGCCATTCGCTGCGCTATACTTTGGGGATCGTCTTCGGCACGATCGCCGTGCTGCTGGTCGTGGCGACCGGGATCATGGCGGTGCTTGGCTCGATGCCCAAGCTGGCGCCGGTGCTGATTGTCGCGTCGGCGGCCTACATCCTCTATCTCGCCTTCAGGATCGCCACGGCGCCGCCGCTGGCGGCACGCACGGCCGAAGCTGCGCGCCCGACCTGGCTGGCCGGGTTTCTGCTGGCGGTCGCCAACCCGAAAGCCTATGTGGCGATCGCCGCCGTATTCGCCGGCGCTGCGTCGAACCAGGGCGGTGCCGAACTCGGCCTATGGCTGAAGCTGACGGTTCTGGCAGGGATGATCGTTGTCATCCATGCGGTGTGGCTGCTTGCCGGTGCGGCGTTCGCGCGCTTCCTGCGCAGGCCTGTGGCTTCGCGGATCATCAACCTGGTCTTTGCCGCGACGCTGGTGCTGACCACCTTACTGGCTGTGTTCGGCTGACTGCCTGGTTGGAGGCGTTCAGGCCTCCACGCCCAGCTCCCGCAGCCGCTTCAGCGCCGTCGGCGGGAAGGCCGGTGGGTTGGGTGCACGTGAGGCCTCGATGAGCATCTGGTCGCAAGCGGCTTCCGTCTCGCCGATCAGCCGCGCCATGAACTCGTCCTTGCCGAGGCCGGGTGGGATCGGCGGCAGGAAACGCGCCTTGATGGTGCCGGGATAGCGCAGGAATTTGCGGCGCGGCCAATAGAGGCCGGCGACATGGGCAACCGGCACCACGGGAACACCAAGCTGCGCGTAGATTTCGACGATGCCGTATTTGTAGGCCGGCTCGTCGCCCGGCGCCCGGCGCGTGCCCTCCGGATAGATGATCAGCTGGCGCGGGTTGCGCGCCATCTCTTCCTTGGTCGCCGCGACCACTGCCTTCAGGGCCTTGGAGCGGCTTCCGCGATCGACCGGGATCATGCGCATCTTCATGATGTACCAGCCGAAGAAGGGGATCCAGGTCAGCTCGCGCTTGAGGATGTAGAGGGGGTCCTGGAGGAAGGGGAAGAAGGCGATCGCATCCCAGAACGACTGGTGCTTGGGCGCCAGGATGAAGGAGCCTTCGGGCAGGTTTTCCTGCCCGGTGATGTCGTTCTTCGTTCCGGCGATCTTGTCGTAGAGCCACATGCAGCTGCGCGACCAGAATTTCGGCACAAACCAGGCGCGGTGGCGGGGCGATAGGAAATAATAGGGGGTCCAGAGGATCATCTGGACGATCAGATTGACGTAGAAGACGAAATTGAACGCCAGCGATCTGACATAGAGCATGGGGGAGGTCCGGTGAGGAAGTGTGCGTTGGTTACACCAAGCGCGGGGAAAAAGGAAATGGCGCAGAAGTGTCCCGGCCTATGCTGAAGCACGGCGCCCGCCAGTGCAGGCACGCTACCCCAATCGCGCCAGCCGCTCCTTCAGACGCGGTGCGGCAAAGTCGAGGAAGGCGCGCAGCTTGACCGGGAGCAGGCCGTGGCCCGCATGCACCAGGCTCACCGGCCACGGTTCCGGCTCGAACTCCTGCAGCACGATGCGCAGCATGCCGGACCGCACGGCGGCATCGACCTGATAGGAAAGCACTTTCGTCAGCCCGACGCCGGCAATCGCGGCATCGATCGCCGCCTCGGCGGTGTTGACCTGAAGGCGCGAGCGGACCTGGACAGTGACATCCATCTTGCCTCTGGCGAAGCTCCACGGGGCGGCGGAGGAAAGTCCCTCGAAGGTAATGCAATTGTGGGCGCCCAGATCTTCCGGGATCGTGGGCGTGCCGTGTGCGGCCAGATAGGCCGGGCTGGCGCAGACGACGCGGCGGATCGTGCCGACGCCAATGGCGACCAGGCTCGAATCCGGCAACTGGCCGATGCGCAGCGCGAGGTCGAAATGGTCCTCGACCAGTTGGGTTATGCGGTCCGCCAGGGTCAGGCGGATATCCACGTCGGGATAGGCCGAGAGAAAGCCGGTGACCACCGGCAACACATGGAGACGGCCGAAAACGACCGGCGCGGTGATGGCCAGTTCACCGGTCGGGGCGCTGTATTCGCCGGCCGCGGCGCGTTCGGCCTCGCCAACGTCATCGAGGATACGGCGGCAGGCCGCGAGGTAGGCCTCGCCGGCATCGGTCGGCGTCAGCCGTCGCGTCGAACGGTTCAGGAGCCGGGTGTTGAGATGGCGTTCGAGATCGGAAACCTTGCGGCTGACGGTCGCCAGCGGAATGCCGAAACGGCGGGCCGCGGCGGAAAGGCTGCCGGCCTCCACCGCCGCGACAAAGAGCGACATGGCCTCGAGACGATCCATAACTTCTTCCAGAAAATGGAAGGAATGATTGCAGATATGCCATCTGCATTTCAGGAATGGAAGGGGTTATATCTCGGACATGGCTTTGTCCGCAGCATAGCCACGCAATGGAGTTGTTATGTCTGAAAGTCGCCCACCCCTTCCGCCCTTCACCGCCGAGACCGCGGCGCAAAAGGCCCGCATGGCCGAGGATGCGTGGAATTCGCGCGATCCGGCGCGGGTCGCGCTCGCCTATACGACCGACAGCCGCTGGCGCAACCGCGCCGAATTCCTGCAGGGCCGCGATGCCATCCAGGCTTTCCTGACGCGCAAATGGAGCCGTGAGCTCGACTACCGGCTGATCAAGGAGGTCTGGGCCTTCCACGGCAACCGCATCGCCGTGCGCTTCGCCTATGAATGGCACGACGACAGCGGCTCATGGTTCCGCAGCTATGGCAACGAGAACTGGGAGTTCGACGAGCACGGGCTGATGCGCCTGCGCATCGCCAGCATCAACGACCTGCCGATCAGCCAGGCTGACCGCAAGTACCATTGGCCACTGGGGCGCCGCCCGGATGACCATCCAACATTGTCGGCGCTCGGGCTGTAGAGCAATTCCAGGAAAAGTGTGAAGCGGTTTTCCGTCCGGAATTGCGTCAGCTGCGAGAGAGCAATTCCAGGAAAAGTGTGAAGCGGTTTTCGGTCCAGAATTGCGTCAGCTGCAAGCTGGTCCGGGCAAGGAGGTTTCGATGAACGCGCATGCTTTCACCAGCGACGTCGCCTTCACGCCGACCGTCAAGGCGATCCAGGCGCGCAAGGGATCGCGCCAGTCCTACGCCCGCGTCGAGGAGCGTGGCGGCTGGCAGGCTGTCATCACACCGGATCTTGCCGCCTTCATCGAGATGCAGACCAGCATCTTCCTGTCGACGGCCAATGGCGATGGCCAGCCCTACATCCAGCATCGCGGCGGGCCGGCCGGCTTTCTCAAGGTGCTGGATGAAAAGACGATCGGCTTCGCGGATTTTTCCGGCAACAGGCAGTTTATCACGCAGGGCAATCTGGCGGACAATCCACGCGCCTTCCTGTTCCTGATCGATTACATGCTGCGCCAGCGCATCAAGATCTGGGGCACGGCGCGCGTCGTCGAGAACGATGCCGAGCTGATGGCGAGGCTGATGCCGCAGGATTACAAGGCGCGGCCCGAACAGGTCATCCTGTTCACCGTCTCGGCCTGGGATGCGAATTGCCCGCAGCACATCCCGCAGCGCTTCGAGGCGGCTGACGTGGCGGCAGCGCTCGGCGAGCGGGACAGGCGCATTCAACAGCTCGAGCAGGAGATCATGCAGCTGAAAGCCGCGTCGACGGGGGCCGACAAGGAATGATGATCAAGCGCCGGGGGCTCAGCCGCCGGCGGCTGTCTCTGCCAGCGCAATGCCATCCGGAGTCGGTTTCACCGGCACGATGCCGCGCGCCAGCGCCAGCAGGTATTTGGTGTATTCGGTGAACAGCACGCGCAACGCCCGCGGCTTGGTCAGCCAGCCGCCATTGTCGAGATTGGAATTGACCACCGGATAGGGTTCCAGCTTGGCGCCATGCAGCAGGCGGCCCATTTCCAGCAGGCTGCGCGGCATGTGGTAATTGTTGGTGACCAGGATCACCGTGCCATAGGCATGGCTTTCAACCCATTTGGCGCTTTCCTCGGCATTGCCGATCGTGTCGAGCGCGGCGCGGTCGATGTCGACGCAGCAGGAAAACAGGTTCTTGTCACCGCCGGTGGCTGCCTGGAGCTGGCGCCGGCTGGCCGAAGGATGCACGCCGCTGATCAACAGCCGCTCGCCCTTGCCGGAGGCCAGCAGATCCATCGCGGCATCAAGGCGCGACTGGCCGCCGGTCAGCACGATGATGGCATCTGCCTTGGCCGGATTAGCGGGCGTGGTGAGATGCGCGACCTTGTTGGCGAACCAGCCGAAGCCGCCGGCAAACAGTGTTGCGAGAACGAGGAGGGAGAGTGCGGATATGCGCAGTGCGGTTCTTAAACGGCTAAACCCGCCGTGGTCGCGCAAACGAGCAACCACCACTGGCATCTGTCCAGCCGTCCCGGTCGAATCCCGCACGTCCATAACCATATGGTTAATCCTGAAATGCGACCTTTGGTAGGTAAAAGACGCACTTTGCGTTACGTCGTTTCTCCATCCGTGATCGCCCTGCTTCGATCTCCGCCAGAGCAAGTTCCCCTTCACGCGTCGGGTTGGCGAACATCGATGTCGCTGAGATAGGCGACGACGGTGGCATGCGAGGTTGCCGCCGTCAGCGCGCCGATCACCAGCACCATGAGCACAACGCCGAGATAGCCTGCCGAGCCGATGGCGAAATTGCCGAACAAAGCGGTTGCCTGGTCGGCCTGCGGCGTCGCCATGTTGCGCGACGACCACCAGGAAAAAACGATGAAGACCAGTACCGCCGCGGCACCGCCGGCGGCCGCGCCCTTCATGCCGGTGACCAGGAAATGCCGGCGGAATTCGCGCGCGATGAAGGCCGCCTCGGCGCCGACGAAATGCAGCACCTCGATGATGTGGCCATTACCGGCCATGGCGCCGCGGGTCGCGAACACCACGGTCAGCACCGTCGCCGACAGCATCAGCGCCAGCACGGCAATGCCGATGGTCACCGTGGTGCGGGCCATCGCCACCAGCCGGTCAACCCAGGTGCGGTGATCGTCGAGCGACGCACTCGGCAGTTTCGGTGTGATGGCGGCGCGCATGGCGGCGAAGTCGGGCGGGCTGTTCTCGTCGATGGTGACGATGATCAGGCGCGGCACCGGCAGCTCGTCGATGTTGAGGCCCGAACCAAGCCATGGCTCCAGCAGCCTCGCGGTCGCATCGCGGTCGATGATCTTTGTCGACTTCACACCGGGGAATTCGCCGGCGATCTGCGAGGCCTGGGCAAGCGCGGCCTCCATGTCGAGGCCGTCGGCCGGTTTGATCTGGATCGTCGCCTCGCGCGAGATCTGGTTCTCCCAGACCGAAGCGGTGTCGCGCACCAGCGTCACCGCGCCGAAGGTGAGGCAGGACAGGAAGGTCATGATGGCGATGACCAGGACGAGCGCCCGGCCGGCGATGTTCTGTGCCGGCACGATCGGCGCCATCCGGCGCTGGGCGCGCGGCCTTGCTTCGGCCGCCTCGGCTTCCTGCTCATGCTCTTGGAGATGTTCGGCGGACAGATCAGTCATAGATGTCCAGCCTTCCGCCGGCCAGGATCATGCGGCGCGCGTCGACCTGCTCCATCAGGCCGAGGTCGTGGGTGGCGATCACCACGGCGGTGCCGAGTCGATTGAGCTCGATGAAAAGCCTGAGCAGCCGTCGCGCCAGCGGCGGATCGACATTGCCGGTCGGCTCGTCGGCGAGCAGGATCTCGGGCTGCTCGATCAGGGCGCGCGCGATCGCGGCGCGCTGCTTCTCGCCGCCCGACAGGACCGGCGGCAGCACATGCATGCGCTCGCCCAGCCCCACCCATTTCAGCAACTCGGTGACATCGGTGCGGTAGCTCGCTTCCTCACGCCCGCGCACGCGCAGCGGCAGCGCGACATTCTCATAGGTGGTCATGTGGTCGAGCAGGCGAAAATCCTGGAACACCACGCCGATGCGGCGCCTGAGATGCGGCAGTTCGGTGCGCGAGATGCGCGAACGGTCCTTGCCGAAAATGGTGATCAGTCCGCGCGTCGGCTTCAGCGACATGAACAGAAGGCGCAGCAAGGTCGTCTTGCCGGCGCCCGAAGGTCCGCTCAGGAACTGGAAGGAGCGCTCCGGGATGTGCAGGGAGATGTCGCGGAGGATTTCCGGACCCATGCCATAGCGGAGGCCGACATTTTCGAAGCGAATCAATTTCGACGACCTGAAATTCCTGGCAGTGCCAAACCTGCCTGTTCTGCGAAAAGACCATCGGCCGGCATGGTTAACCGGCGGTTAATTCCTGGCTTGTTTCGACGCGTCACGAGGGCTCCGGTGGGGAAGCGTTAACCATTTTTGTTTACGCAAAAGAAACGAAAAGCGAACACGCGCAATAACGGGGCCATGATGGCTGACGAACGAACCGCGCGCCCGGTTTCCGGCGAAATCATGACCGATCCCCCGGCAATTGTCGCGGCGGAGCGGATCGTGCGCGGCCCGGCGGCTGATATCGTCGATGCCGACTATGAAGTGATGGAAGTGATGCCGCGCCCTATCCCTGCCGTGGAAAGCGCTTCACCGCCGCCGCGCCCGATTGTCACGCCGTCCATCGAGGGCATGGACATGCTGCGCAAGCCGGAAGCGCCGGCGGAACGGCCGCCGGCCGCGCGCGGCGGGCCGATCTTCTGGATCGCCGGCATCGGTGCCGCCTTGGCCGCCTTCTGGGTCTCCGGCGGACATGCGCTGGTGCGCCAGGCGTTCCTGTCCGGCGCACAAGCCTCGGCGCTGACCATCTCGGGCGTCACCTCGCGCGTCGACGCCTCGGGAGCCAATCCGGTGCTGTTCGTCGATGGCGAGGCCGCCAATGACGGAACGGGGCCGGCGACAATGCCGCCGCTTGAAATCCGCGTGACCGGCAATGACGGGCGCACAACCCGCTATACGTTGGGGACATCCGGCCATTCGCTGGCATCGGGCGAAAGATTCGGCTTTGCCAGCCGCCTCGACGTGCCTAAGAACGGCGTAAGGACCGTTTTGGTTACTTTCGCCGAATAGCGTGTGTCGATATTCAGGTGATGCCGGCCTGCAAACGGCGGTTCCCTGCGCTTCCGGTGCTCACGTACTTAAGTACGCTCCGCTCCGGTTCTCGGAAACCACCGTTTTCGGCTCGGCCTGACCTGAATCTCAACACACGCTCGGTGTGAAGGCGTTTGGGTAAGAAACTTGAGGGGGCGAAAAATGCCAATCGTACGCGGCAAGGACATCGAAGTCCTGTTTTCGGCGTCGGCGATCGCGCGGCGCAATCTCGAGCTCGCCAAGGAGATCGCCGGGCACGACTATCACGATCTCCTGGTGATTTCGGTGCTGAAGGGCTCGTTCATCTTCGCCGCCGACCTGATCCGTGCCATGCACGATGTCGGCCTGTCGCCGGAAGTCGAGTTCATCTTCATTTCCAGCTATGGCGCCGGCACCACCAGCGGCGAGGTGAGGGTGCTGCGCGACATCGACAATGAGGTCGCCGGCCGCGACGTGCTGCTGATCGACGACATCCTGGAATCGGGCAAGACACTGACCTTCACCCGTGACCTGATGCTGGCGCGCGGTGCGAAAAGCTGTTCCATCGCCGTGCTGCTCGACAAGCGCATGCGCCGCCAGACCGCGCTCGTCGCCGACTATGTCGGCTTCGACTGCCCCGACTATTTCGTCGTCGGTTACGGCATGGACGTCGCGCACGCCTTCCGCGAATTGCCGTTCGTGGGTGTCGTGAAGGGCGATGCGTGAGGCCACTGCCTCCGACCGACAAGTCCTGAAAAAGGCCTTAACGGCGCTGCAAAAATAGCCCGGCCAGGGGCTGGGCGCTTTCAGGAAAAGTCAACTTTTCGCGGCCAAATTGCCGGCCATGGCAAAGCTTTTGATCGTCGAGGACGATGAGTCCGTCCGCACCCTTGCAGCCCGCGCGCTTGAACGCGCAGGCCACGCAATCGATATCGCCGCCGATGGCGCCCAGGGCCTGGCGCTGATCCGCGCCGCGCATGGCGGTTACGATCTCGTCGTCTCCGACATCCGCATGCCCGAGATGGACGGCATCGAGATGGCGATCGCTGCGGCGGCCCTTTTTCCGGCAATGAAGATCATGCTGATGACCGGCTATGCCGATCAGCGCGAGCGCGCCGAGGAGTTGAACGGCATCATCCTCGATGTCGTGCAGAAGCCGTTTACACTGGCCGAAATCCGTTCGCGCGTCGAACGCGCGCTGATCTGCTTCGCCTGATCAGACCGGATCGGTCGCGGCCAGCACTGGCGCCGCGCTCTTGCGCCGCTCGGTGTTGAGCGCGAGCAGGCCGGCGCCGATGATCAGCGCCGCGCCGATCACGGTCGTCGACCTCGGCACCTCGGCGAAGAACAGGAAACCCCAGAGCGGCGACCACAGAATGCCGGTGTATTCGAAGGTGGCGACGCGATTGGCCGGCGCCAGCCTGTAGCCCTGCGACAGAAGGATCATGCCGGCGGAGGCGACGAAGCCGCAGGCGGCCATCTTGAGGAAATCCGGCAGCGTCGGCCATATCCACGGCCGCACCAGGAATTCGACGCTGGGGTGGACGGCGTGGGTTATGCCGGCCAGGTGGAATGTGCCGGCAACCACGGCGGCGCCGACGAGATAGGCGCCGTTCTGGTAGAAGGCCATGACCGTCGACGATTCGGTATCGCCGATCTTGCGCGCCATCAACTGCGAGAATCCGTAGAGCGCCGCCGAGCCGAGCGACAGCAGCGCTGCCCAGTCGAACAGGCCGGCGCCAGGGCGCACCATCACGATGACACCAAGCATTCCGATCAGCACGGTCGCCAGCGTCCGCCACGAGACGCGTTCGCCGAGATAGGGGCCGGCCAGCGCCATGATGAACAGCGGCGCCATGAAATAGAGCGCCACGGCGTCGGCCAGCGGCAGCGCGGCGATGGCCAGATAGTACACCGTGTAGGAGGTGAACTGGATGAAGGCGCGTATCGTCAGCAGGCCGAACCGTTTCGACAGGATTGCCCGCAGCCCGACATCGGCGTTGACAAGAATGATCAGGATCGGCAGGGCGACGATCGAGCGGATCGCCATCACCTCGGTCACCGGGTAACCGCTCGACACGGCCTTGACGAGCGGGTCCTGCAGCGAGAACACCAGCACGCCCAGGCACAGGCTCAGGATGCCGCGCACCATCCTATTCTGCATCTGCGTTCCGGCTCCTGCGCGTTCGATCCGAAGCAGCCCGCCTCCAGATCAAAAAGAACCCGCCACCGTTTCGGGCAGCGGGCACGAGTGAGGACTCTTTGAATTGGTCCGCGGCCGATTTCGCAGCCGCATATCCAATGGGTAAGACGACTATCATCCGGCGTTTGACATGTTGCAAACGAATTGGAATGATGCCTGCAATCAAATCTGCTTATGATGGATAGTATGCGTCCGACCCTCGACAGCGATCTCCTGCGCACCTTCGTCGCCATCGCCGAGGCCGGCAATTTCACCCGGGCGGCCGAACAGGCCGGGCGCACCCAGTCGGCCGTGTCGATGCAGATGAAGAAGCTCGAGGAGCTGGTCGGCGACAGCCTGTTCGAGCGCGGCTCGCGCGGCGTCGCGCTGACGCGGCGCGGCGGCGAACTCATCGTCAACGCCCGCCGCATCGTCTCGCTGCTCGACGAAACGGCGGCCTCGATGGCGGCGCCGCCGCTCGGCGGACCGGTGCGCATCGGCATTCCGGAGGAATATGGCCACGCCATCCTGTCGCGCGCGCTCGGCGCGTTTTCGAAACGCCACACCAAGGTAGAGGTCACCGTGCGCTACGCCCATTCAGAGGCGCAGCTGGCGGCGCTCGCCGCCGGCGAACTTGATCTGTGCGTGGTGTTCGAATGGCAGGATCCGGCCGGCGGCGAAGTGCTGATGCACGACCCGACGGTCTGGGTGACGTCGACCCTGCATCATATGCACGAGGAACGGCCGGTGCCGATCGCGCTCTACAACCGGGTCAGCTGGTGCAAGGACTTCGCCATCAAGTCGCTGGAGCAGCGCGGTCTTGCCTATCGTGTCGCCTATACCAGCGATACGACCGGCGGCCTGAAGCTTGCCGTTACCTCGGGACTGGCGATCGCGCCGATCTCGCGCAGCAACATTCCGGACGGCTGCCGTGAACTGACGTCCGCCGACGGGTTCGGCGACATCGATTCCTCCAATGTGGTGATGCATCGCAACCCGAACGCGTCAGGCGAGGCGATCGACGGCATGCAGGAGGCGATCCGCGAAGCGTTCGTCAACCGGTAAGCTCAGTCTTTGACATCCTCATAGAAGGTCAGGCGGTTGCCGAACGGATCGCCGACCGTGACCTCCTTCGTCTTCCAGGGCGTCTCCTCCAACCCCGGCCTGGCAAAGCGGTACTTTCTTTCGGTCAACTCGTGATGCAGCCCCGCAATGTCGGTCGTCTCGATCCGGATGTGAGAGCCCGGCGCGCCATCGCCATGATGTTCGCTCAGGTGCAGGACGCAGCCGTCGCGATGAACGCCTGTGTAAAGCGGTGCGTTGTCTTCGAAACGGTGTTCGAACTGCACTTCGAAACCGAGAAAACCGACATAGAATTCATGCGCCTTGGCAACATCGAAGATGCGCAGGATGGGCGTGACAGTACCGAGCTTCGGCATGGTGTTGCAACCGTTCGAGCGGGGTTGGGTGGAGTGTGGGGGCGGCGGACCCTATTTCAGCTCGAGCAGCCGTTCGAGATAGCTGCGCTCGATATCGGGGCTGAGCGCGTTGCCGAGCCGTTTGCGGATGGCTTCCAGGATCTGGCGGGCGCGCTGGACGTCGATCTCGTCGGGGACCTTCACTGAATCGCCGAAATCGGGACCCTGGCTGGCGCGCGGCCGGCCGAGCGGGTCACGGTCGGCATTCTGCTGACGCCCGCCTTCCTGGCTGCCGCCCTGGTCGCCCTGCATGGCTTGCATCTGCTTCATCATGTCCTTGGCGCCCTTGCGCAGCGCCTCGAGTGCCCGGCCCTGGTGGCCGACGGCCTCGTCGCCCTGGCCCTCGCCAAGCGCCTGCTCGGCGCTGCCCATCGACTTGCCGGCCTCGCCAAATCCTTCATTGGGCTCCATGCCCATGCCTTCGAGGCTCTTCTTCAACTGCTCGAGGTCGCTCTTCAGCTGGCCCTGGCCTTCCTGCAGCTGCTTCAGCGCATCGGCGAATTCCTGCGGCGTCATCGGCTTTTGCCTCGCCAGCGGATCGCGGTCCTTGCCGACGCCCGGCTTGTCCTGGTCCTCGCCACCGCCTTGGCCAAGCTGCTCGTCGCGGTTCTGTCCGCGCTGGCGCTCGCCGCGCTGCATCTGGTCCATGCGGAACGTGTCGTTCATCATCTCCTGCTGGCGGCGCAGGATCTCGCCGAGCTTGTCCATCTGCTGGCGCATCTGGCTGTCCTGCTCGCCGCCTTGCTGCTGACGGCCGGCCTGGAGATTGTTCATCATGTCCTGCAGCTGCGACAGCAATTGCTGCGCCTTGTCGCGGTCGCCCGACTTCGCCAGGTTTTCGATCTGGTCCATCATCCGGTCGATGTCGCTCTGGCGCAGTTCCTGGCCGTTCTGCTGCATTTGCGGCGCGTTCGGGTTCTGCTTGGCGCGTTCGGCGAATTCCTGCAGGAACTGGTTCATCGCCTCGCGCAGTTCCTTCATCGCCTTCTCGATTTCGGCATCGCTGGCGCCGTTCTTGATGGCCTCCTGAAGCGCCTGCTGCGCCTGGCGCAGCCGCTTCTCCGCCGCCGAGAGGTTGCCCTCTTCGATGCCGAGCGCGATTTCCCAGAGATAGGCGACCACGCCGCGCAGCTGATCGTCGTTGCCGGCCAGCTTCAGCCGGCTGCGCGCGCTCATGATGGCGAGGTAATGGGACATGTTGTCGAACGTGTCTTCCGGCCGCAGCGTGATGGCGTCGATCAGGTCGAGCACATGCGGCTTGGCATTGGCGTCGAGTGCCAGCAGGCGGCGTTGTTCGATCACCGCCCGCGCCAGCGGGTTGGCGAAGGGCCGCTCCGGCATCACTAGCGTCTTGGTCTCGCTGGACGCTGTATGGCCAGCGTCGTCGGTGGCGACCAGCGTCAGCTTGATGCTGCTGCCGGCCCAGACATGCTCGGTCAGGTCCTTGGTGGTCTTGGCGGCATTGGACTTGCCGCCGCGGCGCGGCAGCGCCAACGGCATTTCGGGCGGGCCGTAGAGCGGATGCGCGCCCGGCGCCTGCGGGTCGGCCGGCGCGAAGACCGCCTTGGCGGTGGCGGCGCCATAATCGTCGTCGATCTGGTAGTTGAGTTCGAAGGCGCCGTTGGCGGCGCGCTTGGGCTCGCCGACGAAGCGGATCTGCGGCGGTTTGTCCGCGATCACGGCGAAGGCCCAGCGGCCGAGCTGATCCTCGCCCGATTTCAGCGTCAGCGTGCCGTCGCCGGTCAGCTTGCCGGTGAACTGGCGCACCTTCGAGGGGGATGTAACGGCCGGCACCGCCGGGCTTGCGGCTGGCTTGGCGCTGGCCTGTGGTCCGGCAGGGTCGATGGTGCGCGAATTGCCATCCTTGTCGGCATAGGCCAGCGTTTCCTCGCCCGAGCCTCCGGTGACACGCAAGGAGACGTCGCTGCCCTCAGGCACATGAAACGTCGGTGTCGCCTGGTTGGCGTCGGCGGTCAGGAAGATCGGCGGCTTGCCGGTGTAGGCAGGCGGAGTCACCCAGGCATCGATGCGTGGCGGCACGGCGTCGTGCGCGCCGTGGGCGCTGAAGCCGTCTTCTATCCTGCCGCCTGTCGGCCCGAAGGAGAAGGCAAAGGCGGTGACGAGCAGCAGCGCCGCCACGGCACGCAGCCCCCAGGGGTCGCGCTCCGGCACCCGGGTGCGCGGCAGGTCGGCGCCAAGGCTGTCGAGCCTGGCGGCCATGCGCTTCTGGTGTTCGCGCCACAGCGCCTGCGAGAAGCTGCTTTCGCGGCCGCTTGGCCGGTCGGACTGCACCAGCACGGGGCTGTGCAGCAATTCGTTGGCGGCCTCGATGCGGCGGTCGACCTCGGCGGCGCCAGGCAGGCGGAAGAAACGCAGCGGATAGAGCGCCGCCAGCCCTGCCAGGCCGAATGCTGCGACAAGGCCGATGCGCGCGACATCCGGCAGCCGGGAGAAAACGCCGAACCAGGAGATGCTCAGGAACAGGCTGGCGACAAGGATCAGCGGCAGCAGCAGCGGCCAGCCGCGCTCGACCATCATCGAGACCCGCGTCGCCAGCCGGCCGAGCGCAAGGCGCCCGGCGAGACCGCGATCGCTAGAGATGGGTCGTTGCGTCATCGGCCCTTCCTGGAATCAGGCGGGATAGCCCGATCCTCACGACTCGAAGAATACCAGCAAACACGGCAAAGGCGAGGCGCTCTCAGAAAATGTGAAACCGCCGAAATGGTTGCAATCAGAAATTGGCGGGGTTTGCGTTGGCGCCACAGACCAGCACGGCGACGCGTTCGCCGGGTGCCGGCGTGTAGCGGCCGGACAGGATCGCGGCGAAGGCGGCCGCTCCACCCGGCTCGGAGATGATGCGTACCCGGTTCCATAGCGCCTTCTGCGCGGCGATGATGTCGTCGTCGCTGACCAGGATGGAGCGCTCGACGAAGGCTTCGGCGATCGGGAACATCATTTCGCCGACGCGCTTCGGCGCCAGCGAATCGGCGGCGATGCCTTCCGCCGGTGCGTCGACGGGATGGCCGGCCTCGAAGGCGCGATGAAGCGTCGGCGCGCCTTCGGGCTCGATGGCGATGATGCGGATGCGGCCGCCATACCAGGCGGCGATGCCGCCGATCAGCCCGCCACCTCCGACCGCGACCAGCAGCGTGTCGATCTGCGGCAGATCGTTCTCGATCTCGAGCCCAAGCGTGCCCTGGCCGACCAGCGTCTCCTCCTGGTTGAAGGCGTGGATCTGCAAGGCGCCGGTTTCCTGCGCGAAACGTTCACTGGCGGCCAGCGCCTCGGCATAGCGGGCGCCGCCGACGACCAGGTCGGCGCCATAGCCGCGAATGCGGTCCAGCTTGGCCTGCGGGCTCACTTCGGGAACGAAGATCGTCGCCTTGTGGCCGAGCCGCATGGCGGCATAGGCGACAGCGGCGCCATGGTTGCCACCCGACGCGGCCACGACACCGGCCGCGGGAACCGGCCGTTCGAGAAGATTTGTGAAGGCGCCGCGCGCCTTGAACGAGCCGGAATGCTGCAGGCATTCGAGCTTGAGGTCTACCGCCAGCGGCGGCCGGTCGAAATCGGCCATGTCGACGCGCAGCACCGGCGTATGCCTGATATAGGGGCGGATGCGCGGTTCGATCGCGGCAATGCGTTCGCGTGTGACGGTGTTGCCCTGCGACATGATTTGATTCCTCGTCGTGAGATTCCGACTTATGCGAGCCAGTCTGGCACCGAATCCAACCCGATGAGGTCGTCATAGGTCAGGCGCGGTCGCACGACGTGGAAACGGTCGCCGTCGACCAGCACCTCCGGCACCAGCAGGCGGGTGTTGTAGGTGCCGGCCTGCACGGCGCCATAGGCGCCGGCCGTGGAAACGGCAACGAGATCGCCGGCCTTGAGCCTCGGCAGATCGCGGTCGAGGCCGAGATAGTCACCGGTTTCGCAGACCTGGCCGACCACGTCGACCATCATGCGCGGCGTGTCGGCCGGCGGCTGCACGACCGGCCTGATGTCATGAAAAGCATCGTAGAGGGTCGGCCGGATCAGATCGTTCATGGCGGCGTCGACAACCAGGAAATTCTTGGCGTCGCCTTCCTTCACGAAGATCACTTCCGAGACGAGGATGCCGGCATTGCCGACGATCAGCCGGCCCGGCTCGAACATCACCTTCAGGCCGAGCTTGGTGACATGCTTCCTGACGATCTGGGCATAGGCGTCGGGCAAGGGCGGCGGGTTGTTGTCGACGCGGTAGGGGATGCCGAGGCCACCGCCGAGATCGACATGCTCGATCGAATGGCCGTCGGCGCGCAGCGCGCCGACCAGGTCGACCAGCAGGGCGAAAGCGTCGTCGAAGGGCTGCAGCTCGGTGATCTGGCTGCCGATATGGGTGTCGATGCCGGTGACCTTGATTCCCGGAAGCGTTGCAGCGCGGGCATAGACCTGCCGCGCGCGCTGCCAGGCAATGCCGAACTTGTTCTCGGCCTTGCCGGTGGAGATCTTCTTGTGGGTCTTGGCGTCGACATCGGGATTGATGCGCAGCGAGATCGGCGCCACCTTGCCGAGTGCCGTGGCCCGCGCCGACAACAGTTCGAGTTCAGGCTCGGATTCGACGTTGAAGCAAAGGATGCCGGCTTCGAGCGCAAGGTCCATTTCGCGCGCCGTCTTGCCGACGCCGGAAAACAGGATCTTGCTGGCCGGGATGCCGGCCGCCAGCGCCCGGCGCAACTCGCCTTCCGAGACCACGTCGGCGCCGGCGCCGAGCCTGGCCAGGGTCCGCAGCACGGCCTGGTTGGAGTTGGCCTTCATGGCGTAGCAGACCAGCGCGTCGAGGCCGGCAAAGGCCTGGGCAAACACGCGGTAGTGCCTGGTCAGCGTGGCCGTCGAATAGCAGTAGAACGGCGTGCCGACCTGGGCGGCGATATCAGGGATTGCCACGTCCTCGGCATGCAGCACGCCGTCGCGGTAGTCGAAATGGTTCACGAGAGTGATTCCGGAAGTTGGAGCACGATGAGATCGGGCCTGGAAGCCAAACCCGGTCTGATCGGTTCTAGATCAGCGGGTCGAGGATGAACTTCTTGTCCTTGACCGGTTTTTCCGGCTCCGGCGGCAGCGGCTGCTTGGCCTTCTCGGCATCCTTGCGCGCCTGCACGGCCGCCTCATAGGGCGTGTCGAGACCGGCCTTGCGGCCGCAGGCGGTCACGGCGGCCATCGCCGCCAGCAGCGTCAGCGTCACCAAAATCCTGCTTCCGGTCATCGATCCATCCGTCCGAAACGTTTTGTCAGCCGCCGCTTTTAGCCGAGTTCTCGGCGCATTGCACCCCGGATATTGCCGGTTGCAACATCCGGGATATTGCCGTTGCAATATCGGGCATCAGGCTTTGGCCAGCCGCTTTTTCCAGTAGCGGATCTGCTTCCTCACTTCCGACGGCGCGGTGCCGCCGAAACTGGTGCGGCTCTTGACCGAATTCTGCACCGCCAGCACCGAGAAGATATCCGATGTGATGCCGGGGTCGATCGACCGCAGGTCCTCCAGCGAAAGCTTTTCAAGGCTCACCTTCTTCTCCTCGGCCAGCGCCACCGCGCGGCCGGTGACGTGATGCGCCTCGCGGAACGGCAGGCCGAGCGTGCGCACCAGCCAGTCGGCGAGGTCGGTCGCTGTCGCGTGACCGGAGCCTGCGGCCTTCTTCATCGCCGCCGCGTTTACCGTCATGTCCGAGACCATGCCCGTCATCGCCGCCAGCATCAGGTCGAGCGTCTCGGCGGCATCGAACACCGATTCCTTGTCCTCCTGCATGTCCTTGCCATAGGTCAAAGGCATGCCCTTCATCACCGTCAGCAGGCCGACCAGATGGCCGTTGACGCGGCCGGTCTTGCCGCGCACCAATTCGGCGGCGTCGGGGTTCTTCTTCTGCGGCATGATCGAGGAGCCGGTGGAAAAACTATCCGACAGCCTGATGAAGCCGAATTGCGGCGTCGACCAGATGATGATCTCCTCGGCCAGCCGCGACAGATGCGTGGCGCAGATCGCAGCCATGGCGAGGAAGTCCAACGCGAAATCGCGATCCGACACGCTGTCCAGCGAATTGCGCATCGGCTCGCGGAAGCCGAGCGCCTTTGCCGTCTGGTGGCGGTCGATCGGGAAGCTGGTGCCGGCAAGGGCGGCGGCACCGAGCGGGCTCTCGTCCATGCGCTCGATGGCATCGCGCACGCGCGACAGGTCGCGTGCAAACATCTCGACATAGGCCATGCAGTGATGGCCGAAGGTCACCGGTTGCGCCGCCTGCATGTGGGTGAAGCCCGGCATCACGGTCGCCGCGTGCTCCTCGGCCCGCTCCAGCAGCGCCGTGATCAGCCCCTTCAACGCCTCGGCGACGCGGAAGCATTCGTCCTTGACCCAGAGCCGCAGATCCACCGCCACCTGGTCGTTGCGCGAGCGCGCCGTGTGCAGGCGGCCGGCGGCCGGGCCGATCAGGTCGGCGAGGCGGGCCTCGACATTCATGTGGATGTCTTCGAGCTTGGTCGAAAACTCGAAGCTGCCGGCCTCGATCTCTTTCAGGATCGTGTTCAGCCCGTGAGCGATTTTTTCTTGATCGGCCGCCGAAATAATGCCCGTTTGCGCCAGCATCTCGCTATGGGCGATCGAGCCGCGTATGTCCTGCGCGTAGAGTTTGCGGTCGAACGAGATCGACGCGTTGATCGCTTCCATGATCGCGGCCGGACCCGAGGCAAATCGTCCGCCCCACATCTGGTTGCTGGTCTTCTTGTCGCTCATCGCTATAAAACCCGTGCTTCGGAGCAGTTTTGAGAAAATGGCAGACGGAAACAGATTTTTCCCGGCCCCGCGCCTGATCCTCGCCGCTTTGGTGGCGGGAGCGCTGGCCGGCGCGGTCGCGGTATATGTCAGCGAGAGCCGGTCTGGCAACAATGCACCGGCCCAGGTGGCGGTCGGCGGCAGCAAGGACGACGTCGCCTGCGCCGCCAAGAGCGACCGCGCCAAGAAGATCGCCGCCGCCGCCACCGGCGAGGTCGCGGCGCTTTTGCCCGCCGATCCGCCGCAATCGATGAAAAGCCTTGCCTTCAACGGTCCGGACGGCAAGCCGATGACCATCGCCGACCATGCCGGCAAGACGGTGCTGCTCAACCTTTGGGCAACATGGTGCGCGCCGTGCCGCGCTGAAATGCCGGCGCTCGATGCGCTGCAGAAGGAGAAGGGCAGCGACAGCTTTCAGGTGGTCGCCGTCAATGTCGATGCCGGCGACGATGTGAAGCCGAAGAAATTTCTCAAGGAAACAGGTGTCGAAGCACTCGGCTATTACCGGGATTCGACGGTGGCGCTGTTCAACGACCTCAAGACGCGCGGCTTGGCGCTCGGCCTTCCCGTCACCATGCTGATCGACGGCGAAGGCTGCCTGATCGCGCATATGAACGGCCCGGCCGAATGGTCGGGGCCCGACGCCAGGCGGCTGGTCGACACGGCGCTCGGATCGTGAGCGATCAGGCCGAGCGCGCGCTTGGCTTGAGCAATACGAGACTGCCCTCCCGATGGCCGGCGCGCGCCGGAGTGGGCTTGCCGTGGCCGGTCAGGTCGTCAAACGCCTCGATCGGCGCCGGCTTGCCAAGATAGTAGCCCTGGCCGATCTCGCAGGCTTCGGCGTCCAGGAATTTCAGTTCGCCAAGCGTCTCGACGCCTTCGGCAAGAACCGGCAGGCCAAGGCCGCGCCCCAGGCCCAGCACGGCGCGCACGATCGCCGCGACCTGGCCGTTTGTGTCGACCGCCTTGATGAAGGAGGAGTCGATCTTGATCTTGTCGAAGGGGAAGGCGCGCAGGTTGGAGAGCGAGGAATAGCCGGTTCCGAAATCGTCCATGGCCACGCGCACGCCAAGCGACTTGACCTGCCGCAGGGTTGCAAGCGCACGCGGCATGTCCTTCACCAGCGCGGTTTCGGTGATCTCGAGTTCCAGCCGTGTCGGGGCAAGACCCGTTCTTAGCAACGTTTCGTGGACCTTGCGGCTGAAATTGGGATTGTGAAGCTGAACCGCCGAGACGTTGACGGCGACCGTCAGCGGATTTTTCCAGCGGGCGGCTTCCTCGCAGGCCGCGTCGAGCACCCAGTCGCCGATCTGCCCGATGGCGCCGCTTTCCTCGGCCACCGGGATGAATGTCGCGGGGGAAACGTCGCCGCGTTCGGGATGGCGCCAGCGGATCAGGGCTTCGAAGCCAACCATCTTGCCGCTGCTGATCTCCTTCTGCGGCTGGTAGACGAGGTAGAACTCTTTGCGCACGACGGCCTGGCGCAATTCGTGCTCCATAATGCGCTTGTCGCGGGCCTCGGCGCCCATCGAGGCCTCGAAATAGCGATAGGTATCCCTGCCTTCGGTCTTGGCGCGATAGAGCGCGGTGTCGGCATGGCTGATCAGGCCAGTCGGGTCTTCGGCATCGAGCGGATAGATCGCGATGCCGATGCTGGCCGAGACCAGCCCGCCGCCGGCCGCGACCCGGTTTTCCTCGCGCATGGCGGCGAGCAGCGAGGCGGCGATGCGGCCCGCCGCCTGCGGGTCGGGCAGGTTGGGGGCGATGATGGCGAATTCGTCGCCGCCCAGGCGCGCAAGCATCTGTCCGTGGCGCAGAACGCCGGCCGCGCAGGTCGCCACCTTCTGCAGCATCGCATCGCCGGCGCCATGTCCGTAAAGGTCGTTCACCTCCTTGAAACGGTCGAGGTCGAAAAGCAGAAGCGCAAGGTGCCGGCCTTTGACGCCCTTTTCGGTATTGGCGATCCGGTTCATGGACGCGATTTCCATGTCGAGACGGCCGGAAAAGGAGCGGCGGTTGGCCAGTCCCGTCAGCGGGTCGAAATGGGCGAGGCGAAGGATCTCCTCCTCCGCCTTCTTGCGTTCGCGGATGTCGCGGACGGCGATGACGTTGTGGGGCTTGCCGCAATAGTCGATGCTTCGGGCGATCAGCTCGACGGGAATGCGCGTCCCGTCGCGATTCCTCAACTCCGCCTCCCATGGCTGGCCCGCCAGGCTGGCGGCGTCGGTTGCGGTGTGTTCGTCGAAGAGTTCGCGCAGTTCCATGCCGTCCAGCGTCGCGGCAAGCGTGCCGGTCAGCTTGCCCATGCTGTCATTGGCGCTGACGATGCGGTTGCCGTCGCAGACGATAAGGCCCTCCACGGCGGCATTGGCCAGGCCGTGCATGCGATCGACCTCGAGCTTCTGGCGGCGGAAGCGCAAATCGATCCACAGCGCCGATGCCGACAGCACCAGGATCACCAGCGTGGCGGCCGCGGCCGCGAAAGCCTGCGACGTCGGCTTGATCGTGTACTCGGATATGACGATCGAGGAATCCGGAAAGATCGAGACGGCGCCCATGCCGATGAAATGCAAGGTGCAGATCGCCAGCGTCAGCAGCACCGCGCCGACGGACGTCGCCGTCAAGGAGGGGCGGCGCAGCACGACATGCAGTGCCAGCGCCCCGAGGGTCACGCCGGCCAGCAGGGAAACGGCGACCATCACCAGGTTCCATTCGATGCGGCCCTGCACCTCGAACGCCGCCATGCCGATATAGTGCATGGCCGCGATGCCGCCGCCCAGAACGGCGCCGCCAACGAGATGATATTCGAACTCGTCGCGCAAGGTGGCAATCCACATGCCGCCAGCCGTCAGCGCGACCGAGGCGGCGAGCGAGAGCACGGAGAGCCACGGATCGTAGGCGCTGGGTATGCCCGGCGTGAACGCGAGCATGGCGATGAAATGCGTTGCCCAGATGCCGAAGCCGGTCGACGTGGCCGCGATCATCAGCCAGACAAGCCGGTTCCGGTCCGTCGAACGGCTGATGTGGTGAAGCAGGCTGACGGCGGAGAAGCAGGAAATTCCGCAGATCAGCGCGGCGAGTGCGACCAGTCTCAGATCGTGCTGGTTCACGATGCAATTGTAGACTGTCAACATCTTATATCCCCAAGCCCATTGGAAATAAAAAACGAAATATGACTGATTAGGGCTTGGCTGTTGAAGGATCGATAAAGTCACCTGCAACCAGAGCGTGCTTTCCCGGCGCATTTACGCCCATTGTCGCTCCCACACTTCATGTCCTCTTTTAGCCGGATAATCATGGCGGCCGGTATGGTCTTTACGTCCGCTACAGTCGCCCTAGCTACCCAAGGCGCCGGTGCGTTCTGATGCCGGCCAAGCCGCCGAGGGAGAGGAACGAGCAGCTGTGCAAAGGCCGGAGAGCCACAACAGAACTGTCACATACCTTCTCTAAGAGAGCGGGCAAGGACTTGCGCAAGACCCTTGTCACCAGCCACTCAAGAGGGAAAACCATGACCATGATCAAGCGGGGCTTTGCTGCCCTTGCCGCTGGTGCGCTCAGCACCGCGCTGGCGATGCCTGCTTCTGCAGAACCGGTAAAATTCGACTTCTGGTTCGGCCTTTCGGGCGATCTTGCCCGTGTCGTCGACACGCTGTGCAAGAACTTCAACGCCTCGCAGAAGGACTACGAAGTCGTCTGCACCAGCCAGGGCAACTACGACGCCACGCTGCAGAATACCATTGCCGCCTTCCGCGCCGGCAAGCAGCCGGCCGTCGTCCAGGTCTATGATGTCGGCACCGCCACCATGATGCTGTCGGGCGCCTACAAGCCCGCCGACAAGCTGATGGAAGAGAACGGCTACAAGATCGACTACGCCGACTATTTCCCGGGCATCGCGCGCTACTACGCCACGTCGAAGGGCGAGATGCTGTCCTTCCCGTTCAATTCCTCGACCCCGCTGATGTACTGGAACAAGGACGCCTTCGCCAAGATCGGCAAGACCGAAGCGCCCAAGACCTGGGAAGATGTCGGCGCCGACCTCAAGGCGTTGAAGGAAGCGGGCTACGAGTGCCCGATGGCCATCAACATCTCCGCCAATGAAAGCTGGCAGCTGATGGAGCAGTTCTCGGCGCTCCACAACCAGCCGATCGCCACCAAGAACAATGGTTATGACGGTCTCGACGCGCGTCTGGAAGTCAACAAGACCAAGTTCGTCCAGTACGTCACCGATCTCAAGAAGTGGTATGACGCGGGCCTGATCAAGATCAAGTCCAAGGATCTCGGCCAGGACATGGTCCAGGCCTTCGCCTCGGGTACCTGCCAGGTCATCCTGACCTCGGTCGGCGACCACGGCACGGTCGGCAGGACCCAGAAGGAAGGCATGAAGTGGGATGTCGCCGAACTGCCGGTCTATGCCGGCACCGAGCGCAAGAATTCGCTGGTCGGCGGCGCATCGCTGTGGGTGCTCTCCGGCAAGTCGGATGCCGAGTACAAGGGCGCTGCCGCCTTCCTCAACTTCATCCACGACCCCAAGACCGCGCTGTTCTGGTCGACCAACACCGGCTACATTCCGGTGACGAAGTCGGGCTTCGACTACATGAAGGGCCAGGGCTTCTACGACAAGGCGCCCTACAAGGGCCGTGAAGTCGCCATCGCCAGCCTGACGGCGTCCGAGCCGACCGAAATCACCCGCGGCATCCGGCTGGGCAACTTCACCCAGATCCGCGCCGAGTTCGGCACGCAGATGCAGGCCATCTTCGCCAACAAGGTCAGCGTCCAGGAGGGCCTCGACACGCTGGTCAAGAATGGCGACGCCATCCTCGACCGCTTCCAGCAGACCTATCCGGGCAAGACCCTGCCCTGATCGTCGAAACGTCAAGGCCGCCCGTCGAGATTCGACGGGCGGCCATTTCATATCTAGTCTTGCCCCAAGAAAGTGGGCTGGCTGTTCAAACAGCATCGGCGGATCGATGGAAAAACGCGTCACTTTCGGCAAATGGACGATCGGCATCCTTTTTGCGGTGCCGCAGCTCCTGCTGATCTTCACGTTCTTCTACTGGCCGGCCGGCCAGGCCGTGTACTGGTCACTGACGCTGCAGCAGCCCTGGGGCGGCGGCAACATCTGGGTCGGGCTCGATAATTTCCGCTCGATCCTGTCCAACGCCGATTACTGGAACTCGATCACCGCCAGCCTTGTCTTTGCCGGCATCAGCACCGGGCTTGCGATGTTCATTGCGCTTGTGCTCGCGGCATTGACCGACCGGCAGCTCGCCGGCTCGCGTTTGTATCGTGTGGTGCTCATCTGGCCCTATGGCATCGCGGCACCCGCGCTGGCGATGGCGTTCCGCTTCATCCTGGCGCCGGAGGCCGGCTTCATGGCCGTGGTCAACCAGGTCTGGCCCGGCTTCTGGGATCCCGGCCTCGACGGCGCCGACGCCATGGCTTCGATCATCGTCGCCTTCTCGTGGAAATATGTCGGCTACAACTTCATCTTCTTCCTGGCGGCGTTCCAGGCCATCCCGCGCTCGCTGATCGAGGCCGCCGCCATGGATGGTTCCGGCGTCATCAGGCGTTTCTGGGACATACAGTTTCCGCTGATCACACCGACCATCTTCTTCCTGCTGGTCATAAACATCACCGAGAGTTTTCAGGACTCCTTCGGCATCGTCGACATCATGACCGCGGGCGGCCCGGCGAACGCGACCAATCTGATGGTCTACAAGATCTATTCCGACGGCTTCAAAGGCCTCGATTATTCAGGTGCCGCCGCGCAGAGCATCATCCTGATGCTGCTCATCATCGTGCTCACCATCTTTCAGTTCCGCTTCATCGAGCGGCGCGTGCATTACAGGTGAGATGGATATGGTCGAGCGCACCCCGTTCCTCAATTTCTTCACGCATCTGATCCTGTTCATCGGCTTCGTCTTTTGCATCGCGCCTTTCGTGGTCGTGGTGATCGCTGCGTCGCATAACCTCAAGGACGTCAACGACGTGCCGATGTCGCTGCTGCCGGGCAGCGATTTCTGGGTCAACATCAAGACCGCCTGGACGACGGCCGATCTCGGTCCGAAGCTCCTCAACAGCTTCATCATGGCGACGGGCGTCGCCGCCGGCAAAGTGATCGTCTCGGCGCTCACCGCCTTCTCGATCGTCTACTTCCGCTATCCCGGCCGCATGCTGATCTTCTGGCTGATCTTCATCACCCTGATGCTGCCGCTCGAAGTGCGTATCGTGCCGACCTATGCCGTGGTCGCCAACGTGCTCGAGCCGTACCAGGCGATCCTGGACCTGACCGGGATTTCCTGGCTGATCGAAAAAGTCTCGGGCGTGCAGGTCCAGCTCAGCCTCGGACTGCTCAATTCCTATAGCGGCCTGATCCTGCCGCTGGTCGCCACCGCGACCGGCACGTTCCTCTACCGGCAGTTCTTCCTGACCGTGCCGGACGAACTGACCGAGGCCGCGCGGATGGACGGCGCGGGGGCGCTGCGGTTCTTCATCGATATCCTGCTGCCGCTGTCACGCAACAACATGGCTGCACTCGGCACCATCATGTTCCTGTGGGCCTGGAACCAGTATCTGTGGCCGCTGCTCATCACCACCGACCAGTCGCATGCGATGGCGGTGACCGAGCTCAAACAACTGATCCCCAATGTCGGCGGCATTCCGGAATGGCACATCGCCATGGCCGGCACGCTGATCGTCATGCTGCCGCCGCTGATCGTCGTTGTGCTGATGCAGCGCTGGTTCGTGCGCGGCCTGATCGCCACCGAGAAATAAGGAGACAAAAATGGCCTCCATCACAATACGCGGCGTCAAGAAGAACTACGCCAAGACGCAGGTCGTGCATGGCGTCGATCTCGACTTTACCTCGGGCGAGTTCGTCGTCATCCTGGGACCGTCCGGCTGTGGCAAGTCCACGCTTCTCAGGATGATCGCCGGGCTGGAAGAGATTTCCGACGGCGAGATCGCGATCGACGGCACGGTGGTCAACAGGCTGGAACCGCGCGAGCGCGGCTGCGCCATGGTGTTCCAGAACTACGCGCTCTATCCGCATATGAGTGTGGCGCAGAACATCGGCTATTCGCTCAAGGTCGCCGGCGTTCCCTCGGCCGAACGCCAGCAGCGCATCCAGGCAGTCGCCCGCACGCTGGAGCTCGAACACCTGCTCGACCGCAAGCCGATGGCGCTTTCCGGCGGCCAGCGGCAGCGCGTCGCCATGGGCCGCGCCATGATCCGCGAGCCAAAGGTTTTCCTGTTCGACGAGCCGCTGTCCAATCTCGACGCCAAGCTGCGCGTGCAGATGCGTTCGGAAATCCGCAAGCTGCATCGCCGGCTGAACGCCACCTCCGTCTTCGTGACCCACGACCAGGTCGAGGCGATGACGCTGGCCGACCGGCTGGTGGTGATGAATGGCGGACGCGTCGAGCAGGTCGGCACGCCGGGTGAAATCTATACCCGCCCGGCCAGCCGCTTCGTCGCCACCTTCGTTGGAGCGCCGGCCATGAACATTCTCGAAGGCACGGTCGATCTCGACGGGCTGTCGCTGCTCGGCGGCAGCCGGCGCCTGGCCATGGCACGCGCCGGCCTGCCCGTCGGCACCAAGGTCGCGATGGGCATCCGGCCGGAGGCCGTCCGGCTGGTGGCGCCCGGCACTGCAGGCGCGCTCGACGCCACCGTCGACCTGGTCGAGGAGCTGGGGGCGGGGCGGGTCATCTATGTCGATCTCGACGGCGCGCCGTTTTCGGTGATGACGTCGGAGGCGGTCCATCCCGAGCCCGGCAGCCAGGTCGGCCTGAGGATCTCGCCGGACGACATGCATTTCTTCTCGTCGGAAACGGGAGCCCGCCTCGATGTCTTCAAGGCGTCCGTGCCCGAGCCGGCGCTCTGATCTTCAAGCCACTCGAGCAGCGGCCGATCCATTCGGCCAAAACCGGCAAACATATCGCGGCCTGAACTGGCCATCGCGTGCCGGGCACCGTACGCGTCGGCCCTTCAGACGAAGACATGCGCCTTTCCCGACACGGTGAGCCGGACGATCTCACCGACTGCCGGTGCGTCCATGCCGGGTTTGCGCAGGATCAGCGGCGTGTTGCCGATGGCGGCGGCGTCCGGGGGATCGAAGTTGTTAAGGAGCCGCACCGCGATCGTGCATGTCGAGCCGGCGAATTCCGATTCCGTCACCTCGCCAAACAGCATGTCGGGGGTGCCGGACATGCCTTCGCGCGACGTGCGTTTCAGCCCGATCTGCTCCGGCCGCAGCATGATGCGGGCGACATCGCGGCTGTCATTGGTATCGACGGCGATGCGGCCGAGCGGCGAATTGGCGAAGCCGCCCGAAATGCTCGCAGGCAGGATGATGGCGTCGCCGAGGAATTCGGCGATCATCCTGTCCTTCGGCTTGAGGTAGAGATCGCGCGGCGTGCCGACCTGCGAGAATTTTCCGTCGCGCATCACCGCCACTTGTCCAGCGAAGGACAGTGCTTCGGCCTGGTCGTGGGTGACCAGGATGGTGGTGATGCCGGCCGCCTCCAGAAGTTCGGCCACGGCCTTGCGCATCGAGGCGCGCAGGCCGGTGTCGAGCGCCGAGAACGGCTCGTCGAGCAGCATCAGCCGCGGCTTCATCGCCATGGCGCGGGCAAGCGCCACGCGCTGCTGCTGGCCGCCGGAAAGCTCGTGCGGGCGGCGCTTGAGGATCGCCTTGTCCAGTCCGACGATATAGGCCAACTCGACGATGCGCTCGGTGCGCTTGTCCTCGCCGCGGCCCATGCCGAAACCGATATTGTCGCCGATGGTCAGATGCGGGAACAGGGCGCCGTCCTGCGCCACCACGCCGATGCCGCGGCGATGCGCCGGGACAGCGGCGCCGCCATTGGCCAGCACCTGGCCGTCGAGCACGATGCGGCCCTGGTCCGGTGCCTCGAAGCCGGCGATCAGCCGCAGCAAGGTCGTCTTGCCGCAGCCGGAGGGGCCGACGATTGCGGTGCGGCTGCCGCTGGCGACATCGAGGTCGACACCGGCCAATGCGGCGACCGGGCCGTAACGCTTGTGCAGGCCGCTGATTTCGAGAAAGCTCATCGTCCGGCCATCCGTTTCGACTGGACATAGAGCAGCCAGGTTAGGGGCAGCGACATCGCCACCATGATGAAGGCGTAGGGAGCAGCCGACGCGTAGTCGATCTCGCTGCTGTAGGACCAGAATGCCATGGCCAGCGTGCGGGTGCCGTTCGGCGCCAACATCTGGGTCGCGGTCAGTTCGTTCATGATGCCGAGCGCCACCAGCGCCATGCCGGCCGCGGCGCCAGGCGCCGACAGGCGGATGGTGGTCGACCACAGCGCGTTGAGCGGACGCCTGCCGAGGCTGGACGCTGCGCGCTCGAGCTCGACCGGCGCCTGGGCGATCGAGGCGCGCAGGCTGACCAGGGCGCGCGGCAGGAACATGAGGGCATAGGCGACCAGGATGGTGAACAGCGTCTGATAGAGCGGAAGCGCGATGCGCACGGTGATGGTTACCAGCGCCAGCGCAATGACGACACCCGGTAGCGAGCCGACGATGTAGTTGCAACCCTCCAGCAGGCGTTGCAGCGGTCCTGGCGCGCGGATCGAGATCCAGGCCATCGGCATGGCGGCGACAGTGGCAAGCAGTGCCCCGGCAAGCGCCAGGAACAGCGTCTGGCCCAACGCCAGGCCAATCTCGTCGAGACGCCAGACCTCGGCGCCGCCGGCGATGAGCCAGCGGCCGATGGTGATGAACGGCACGCCAAGCGCCAGCAGCGTGGTGACGACCAGCAAGAGCAGGCCCGGCGTGGTGGCGCGGCCGAGGTTCGTGCGCTGCTGGTAGCGCGCCGCGCCGGCGCCGACACGGGCATAGCGCTCTTCGCCGCGCACCAGCACTTCGAGGCCCAGAAGTACGAAGCAGCAGGTCACCAGGACGCCGGCCAGCATGTTGGCGGCCGGTCCGTTGAAGGTCGACTGGAACTGATCGACGATCGCCGTGGTGAAGGTGTCGAAGCGGATGAAGACATAGAGGCCGTATTCGGCCAGCAGATGCAGTCCGACCAGCAGCGAGCCGCCGCAGATGGCGAGCCTGAGCTGCGGCAGCACGACACGCCAGAAGACGCGCCAGGGTCCAAGGCCGAGGGCGGCGGCGGCGTCCTCCAGGGCCGGATCGAGACGGCGCAGCGCCGCCGATATGGGCAGATAGAGGAAGGGGAAATAGGCGATCACGGACACAAGCACGCCGGCCCAAAGGCCGTGCAGGCCGGGCACCATGGTGATCCAGGCGTAGGAGTGCACGAAAGCGGGGATGGCGAGCGGCGCCACGCACAGCCAGGCCCACAGCCTGGCGCCGGGCAGGTCGCTGCGCTCGGTCAGCCAGGCCAGCGCCACCGACAGCACGATGGCGATCGGCACGGTCAGCAAAACCAGCAGCGTGGTGTTGACCAGCAGTTCGCCGACACGCGGCCGGAAGACCAGCGCCGAGACGGTCTCCCAGCCGGTCTGGACCGCGATCCAGACGATGAAGGCGAGCGGCAAAAGGGCGAACAGCGCGACGAGAACAGCGGTGGTGACAAGCCAGGGCGCCGCACGCCGCCGCGGCATTCGGCGCATCTGCGAGGGCAGGCCGGCGCGCCCGAGATCGACGGCGGACTGCATCAGCTCGGACGCCCCACGGTTGCGGCGGGGTGCCGGCAATCGGGGGACCACGGTTGGAGGTCAGGAACGCAGCGTGTCGTCATCGACGAATGCCATCTCGAAAACAAAAGGCTCCCGCGGAAGGTGGATTCCCGCGGGAGCACGGTCGGTTTGTCCTTATTAGGACGAACCGCAACTAAAGCAAGCCGGCTGCCGTCATCAGGTCGGTGACCTTCTTGGAGTTCAGCGTCGTGGCGTCGACTTTCGGCGCCTGCAGGTCGGCCAATGGAACGAGCTTCGGGTTGGACTCGGCGCCCTTGCCGACCGCGTATTCGAAGGAGTTTCCGTTCTTCAGCACATCCTGGCCGCCCTTGCCGGTCACCCATTTCAGGAAGGCCTGGGCTTCCTTCTGATGCTTGCTCGAGGCGAGCACGCCGCCACCCGAAACCGAGACGAAAGCGCCCGGATCCCGGTTCTTGAAATAGTGCAGCGCGACGTTCTTGCTGTTCTCGCCGGTCTTGGCCTGATCGCCGAAGTAGTAATAGTGGTAGATCACCCCGCCTTCGATCTCGCCGGCATTGACCGCCTTCATCACCGTGCTGTTGCCCTTGTAGGGAGTGAAGTTCTGCTTCATCGCCTTCAGCCAGTCCGCGGTGGCGGCCTCGCCCTTGAGCTGCAGCAGCGCGCTGACGATGGCCTGGAAATCGGCGCCCGAGGGCGAGGCCGCCCAACGGCCCTTCCAGCTCGGATCGGCGAGGTCGAGCAGCGACTTGGGCAACTGCTCGGCCTTGAGCTTGGTCGTGTTGTAGGCAAAGACGGTGCTGCGCGCGGCCACGCCCACCCATTTGCCGCTGGCCGCCTGATAGTCCTGCGGCACCTGCGCCAGCGTGTCGGCATCGACGGGCGCGAACAGGCCGGCATTTTCGACCAGCGCCATGGCCGGCGAATTTTCCGTCAGGAAGACGTCGGCGGGCGAGGCTGCCCCTTCGGCGACGATCTGGTTGGAGAAGTCGCTGTCGCCGCCATTGCGCAGCGTGACCTTGATGCCGGTTTCCTTGGTGAAACCTTCGGCCCATTCCTTGGCCAGGCTTTCATGCTGGGCGTTGTAAACGATGATTCCGGCATCCTCGGCCGTCGCAGGACCGGCGGCCAGGCCGATTGCAAGCGCGGTGGCACCGACAAGGGCGGAAAGGGTATATCTCATGGCGTCATCCTTGCTTTGATTGGTCTTGGCATGCCGCACCTATCGATACATGACACGAATAGTCAACATTATTTGCCTGCTTCAATCGGTCGCTGAGGCACAAAGATCGGCGCGAGGCGGACAATTCCATGTGATGACCGCCTCGACCGACGGTTTCCCGCGCGAGGTCCTCGCAAGGCCTGTGAAATCGTCCAGGCCGGGGCTGCACCTTCAGGACCCGCAAACTTTCGTGATTTGCCCGTAGTTTGGCTTGGACATTATTTCGCCGGCCACGTAACAAATCAGTGCCGAGGCACGAAAATCGGGGGAGTGAACTCTTGTGAGCGGCAAGGACGAGGCCGAGCTTTCCCGGCTGTTACGGGCCGCGATCGCGGGAGATGAAAAGGCCTATGCCGACTTTCTGCACCGGATTGCCGCGCTGGTGCGCGGCTTTGTCCGGCGCAAGATCGTGCAGGGCGGGGTCGATCCCGAGGATGTCGTGCAGGAAACCTTGCTGGCCATTCATGTGAAACGGCATACCTGGCGCCAGGACGCGCCGGTGCTGCCGTGGATCTATGCGATTGCCCGCTTCAAACTGATCGATGCGTTCCGGCGGCGCGGCCGGCGTATCGAAATCGATGTCGACGATATCGCCGAGACCTTCGCCGAACCGGAGACCGAAACCGTCAGCGAGCGCGACATTGGCAGAGCCCTGGACGGGCTGCCACCGGCACAGCGTTCCGTGGTTTCGGCCATATCCGTGGAAGGCCAATCGATCGGCGAGACGGCAGCGAAGTTCGGCATCAGCGAGACGGCGGTGCGTGTGTCGCTGCATCGCGGACTTGCCGCGATAGCCAGGCGGTTTGGGCGGGAATGACATGAGGACCGAGGATCTCATCAAGGCGCTCGACGCCGATGCAAGCAGCAAGGCGATGCCGCTGCGCTCGGCCTGGTGGCTGGCGGCTGGCGCGGCCATTGTCATCGCGGCAATGGTTTTCCTGCTGACGATCGGCCCGCGCCCTGACTTCATGGCGGCCGCGCACACGATGCGCTTCCTCTCCAAATTCCTTTTCACCATTGCGCTGGCCGTCAGCGCCTTCGGCGTGATCCGGGCGCTGTCGACACCTGGCGCCTCAACGGCCAGGGCCGTGGCCTGGATGGCCGCGGCGCCTCTGCTGATGGCCGTGGCGGTGGTTCTGGAGCTCTTTATGGTGCCGGAGGCGTTGTGGGGCACCAGGATGATCGGCTCCAACATGATGATCTGCATGGCCTTCATCCCGCTGATCGGCATTGGCCCGCTGGCCATCTTCCTGTGGATGCTGCGCTACGGCGCGCCGACGCGGCCGGTGCTTGCCGGCGCGGTGGCGGGGCTGCTCGCCGGGGGACTGGCGGCTACCTTCTATGCCGCGCACTGTTTCGACGATTCGCCGCTTTTCGTCGCCACCTGGTACACGATCGCGATCGCGGTTCTCGCCTTGCTCGGCGCGCTCGGCGGGCGGTTTTTCGTGCGCTGGTAGCAGGATAGAAGCGACCACACCCCGTGCATACCGATCCTTAATCATGCCGGCAATTGTTTGCCGGTTGACCATATCGCGGTGCCCCCGCGCAACCTTTCCTTAAAATCGGTCCTTCAGGGTTTTAACGGGAAAAAGCGATTGCCCACGGGGGTGGCACGGATCGTGAGACTACGAGGACCGATCAGGCTCGACAGACATGCAACGCCGGCGTTGCTCGTGGCCGGCTTCGCCGTGGCCGTGGCCGCGGCCTCGGCCCTGTTGTCGAGGCTGGACCTTGGCACGGAAGCGCTCAGACTTTGCCTTCAAGTGTCGGTCGCGACGACAATCGGCGCGCTTTTCTTCGCCTGTCTTTTCATCGGCCGCATCTCGGAAGATCGGCGGCAGATCGCGGAGAGCGAGCAGCGTTTCCGCCGGGCGATGGAGGACTCTGCAATCGGCATCGTCGTCGTCGGCCTCGACGGGCGCATCGTGCAGACCAATCCGGCCTTCGCCTCGATGCTCGGCTACAGGCGCGAAGAGATCGAGGCGCTCACCTTTTTCGAGATCACGCATCCTGACGACCTGCATGTCGGGCGGGAGACCATGGAAGGCATCAAGGCCGGCACGGTGAACGCCTTCCAGTTCGAGAAGCGTTACCTTAAGAAGGACGGCACAGCCGTCTGGACGCATCTCGCCGGCTCCGTCATTCGAGAGGAAAAGAGCCGCCGCCCGCTCTATCTCGTTTCGCAGATCGAGAACATCGATGCACGCAAGCAGGCCGAGGCCCGCATCGCAGAGGCCGAAACGCGCTGGAATTTCGCGCTTGCCGGCGCCGGCCAGGGCGTCTGGGATCTCGACATCCGCAAAGGCGGCACGACCTACTCGTCGACCTGGGTCAAGATGCTGGGTTATGCGGATGGCGAACTCGACGGCAACCCGGATCGTTGGCTGACGATGATCCATCCCGACGACCGCGAAACCGTCGCCGAGGCGGATCGCGCCCATCTCGACGGCCAGACGGAGTTCTTCGAGGCTGAGTTCAGGATGCGTCACAAGGACGGCCGCTGGATCTGGATCCTCGACCGCGGCAAGGCCATCGAGCGCGACGGGGAAGGGCGTCTGATCCGGGCCATCGGCAGCCTGACCGACATTACCCTGCGCAAGGAGGCCGAGGAGCGTCTGACCGTATCGGCGGCAATGCTGGCCGACGAGAAGGAGCGGCTCCGGGTGACGCTGCAGTCGATCGGCGATGCCGTCATCTGCACCGATGCGGCGAACCGCGTCACCTTCATGAATCCGGTTGCCGAGAAGCTGACCGGCGTTTCGGCGGAGGCGGCTCTCGGCAAGACGCTTGGCCATGTCTATTGGGCGGTCGACGAGGAAACGGGACACAGGATCGGCGTGACACGGCCCGCGATCGGCGGGGAGGCGCCCTCCGACCAGAACAGCCGCGCCGTGCTGATCCGCCGCGACGACACACGCTGCAGCATCCGTCAGGTCGTGTCGCCGATCATGAACGAGCGCAACGAATTCTGCGGCCTGGTCATCGTCTTCCAGGACTTCACCGACGCGCGCGCCCTGCAGCGCCAGCTCGCCCACGCCGCCGCGCATGATGCGCTGACGGGCCTTGCCAATCGCTCGAGCTTCATCCGCACCATGGAGGAGCTCGTCGATCAGGCCCGCAAGGATGCCGCGGCGGCTGGAAGCACCGGCCATCAGTTCATGTTCATCGACCTCGACCATTTCAAGCTGGTCAACGACACCGGCGGTCACGCCGCCGGTGACGCCTTGCTGAAGCGGGTCGCACAAGCCGTGCGTGGCGCGCTCGGGCCTGAAGACATCGTCGCGCGCCTGGGTGGCGACGAATTCGCGGTCATCCTGAAATCGGGCTCGACCGCCGGCGCCAGGATCGCGGCGCGCTCCATCATCGATGCGATAGCTGGCCTGGATTTTGTCTGGGATGGCCGGCCGCACCCGATCGGCGCCAGTATCGGGCTGGCGGCGATCAACGCCAATTGCGGCGAGGCTGACGAGATCATCGCAAGGGCCGACGCCGCCTGCTATGCTGCCAAGGCGGCCGGCCGCGGATGCGTTTGCGTGGCGCCCGACGGCAGGATCACCGACGACAAGTCGGAGCCGCCCGCGCCGCTTGCCGCGGCGTCGTGAGCGGACGCGTCAGCGCGTCGGAACGGGGTGCTCGCCGCGATAATCGTAGAAACCGCGCCCGGTCTTGCGGCCGAGCCAGCCGGCTTCGACATATTTGACCAGCAGCGGGCAGGGGCGGTACTTCGAATCCGACAGGCCGTCATGCAGCACCTGCATGATCGACAGGCAGGTGTCGAGGCCGATGAAATCGGCGAGCTGCAGCGGTCCCATCGGATGGTTGGCGCCGAGCCGCATGGCGGTATCGATGGCGTCGACCGAGCCGACACCCTCATAGAGCGTGTAGATCGCCTCGTTGATCATCGGCAGCAGGATGCGGTTGACGATGAAGGCCGGGAAATCCTCCGAGACCGTGATCGTCTTGTCGAGCTGCTTCACATAGGTCTTGGCCGCCTCGAAGGTCTGGTCCTCGGTGGCGATGCCGCGCACCAGCTCGACCAGCTTCATCAGCGGCACCGGGTTCATGAAATGTATGCCGATGAAGCGCTCGGGCCGGTCGGTCTGCGCGGCGAGCCGCGTGATCGAGATTGACGAGGTGTTGGTCGCCAGTATGGCTTCGGGATTGAGCTGCGGACAGAGCTGCGCGTAAATCTTGCGCTTGACCGTCTCGTCCTCGGTCGCCGCCTCGATCACCAGATCGGCGCCGGCGAGATCGGCCATCGTCGGTGCGGAGGCAATACGCGCCATCGCCTGGTTGCGCAGCTTCTCGTCGAGCTTGCCGGAGCCCACCTGGCGGGCCATGTTGCCGCTGATGGTGGCAATGCCCTTTTCAATGCGGTCGGGCGAAATATCGTAGATCAGCACCTTGTAGCCCGAAAGCGCGGAGACATGGGCGATACCCCCACCCATCTGGCCTGCGCCGATGATGCCGATCGTCTCGATCTTGCTCATTACACCGATCCCGTCCAAAGGCTTTTGCAGCCTGCTTTTTGTGCGGTGCAAACTAAAAGGGCGGGGCGACTTCGTCTACCCCACCCCAAGCATTTAATACGCTTTGCCGGAGAGCGTCAAAGCGCCTTCTGCAACTCCGGCAGAATGACGAAGAGATCGCCGACGAGGCCGTAGTCGGCAACCTGGAAGATCGGGGCCTCTTCGTCCTTGTTGATGGCGACGATAACCTTGGAATCCTTCATGCCGGCGAGATGCTGGATGGCGCCGGAGATGCCGACCGCGATGTAGAGGTCCGGAGCGACCACCTTGCCGGTCTGGCCGACCTGCCAGTCGTTCGGTGCGTAGCCGGCATCGACAGCGGCACGGCTAGCGCCGACCGCCGCACCGAGCTTGTCGGCGACCGGCAGGATGACCTCCTGGAACTTCTCTGACGAGCCGAGCGCGCGGCCGCCCGAGATGATGATCTTGGCCGAGGTCAGTTCCGGACGATCCGTCTCCGACAGCTTGTTCTCGACGAAGGTGGACAGGCCGGGATTGGCTGCCGCCTTGACGGTCTCGACCGCGGCCGAGCCGCCCTCGGGGGCCGCCTGGAAGGAGGCGGTGCGCACGGTGATGACCTTCTTGGCGTCGGTCGACTGCACGGTCTGGATAGCGTTGCCGGCATAGATCGGCCGCTTGAACGTGTCCGGCGAGACCACTTCGATGATCTCGGAGACCTGCGCGACGTCGAGCAGGGCCGCGACGCGCGGGGCGACATTCTTGCCCGACGAGGTCGCCGGCGCGATGATCGTGTCGTAGCCGCCTGCGAGCGACACGACGAGAGCCGCCGTCGGTTCGGCGAGGCGCTCGGCGAGTTCGTCGGCCTCGGCGAGCAGCACCTTGCTGACGCCCTTGAGCTTGGCCGCGGCGTCCGCCGCACCCTTGGCGCCCTTGCCGGCCACCAGCACATGCACGTCCGAGCCGATCTGCAGGGCCGCCGAAAGCGCCTTGGCGGTCTGGTCGGAAAGGCTGGCGTTGTCGTGTTCGGCGATGAGGAGAATTGCCATTTATCTGTTCCTTTCCCGATCGCTTACAAAACGCCGGCTTCGTTCTTGAGCTTGTCGACCAGTTCGGCGACGCTCTTGACCTTGACGCCCGCCTTGCGGCCGCCCGGCTCCTCGGTCTTGATGACCTTGAGGCGCGGCTTGACGTCGGCGCCGTAGTCGGCCGGGGTCTTTTCGTCGAGCTGCTTCTTCTTGGCCTTCATGATGTTGGGCAGAGAGGCATAGCGCGGCTGGTTGAGGCGAAGATCGGCGGTGACGATCGCCGGCATCTTCAGTTCCACCGTCTGCAGGCCGCCGTCGACTTCGCGCGTCACCTTGGCCTTGTCGCCGTCGAGCACCACCTTGGAAGCGAAGGTGCCTTGCGCCCAGCCGAGCAGGGCCGCCAGCATCTGGCCGGTCTGGTTCGAATCATCGTCGATCGCCTGCTTGCCGAGGATGACGAGGCCGGGCTGTTCGGCCTCGACGACGCCCTTCAGCACCTTGGCGACGCCGAGCGGTTCGGTCTGCTCGTCGGTCTTGACCAGGATGGCGCGGTCGGCGCCCATGGCGAGCGCGGTGCGCAAGGTTTCCTGCGCCTGCTGCGGGCCGATCGAGACGACGATGATCTCTTCGGCCTTGCCGGCTTCCTTGAGCCGGATCGCCTCTTCCACCGCGATCTCGTCGAACGGGTTCATCGCCATCTTGACGTTGGCGAGTTCCACCGCCGAACCATCAGCCTTCACGCGAACCTTGACGTTCGCATCCACAACCCGCTTCACGGGCACAAGGATCTTCATTTGCCTGTCACCTCTTCACGCTAGTTGGGCGCGCTATAACAGCTTGCGCCCCTTCTGAGTTGTCGAAAGCCGACATTCCTGACTGAATTCCGGCCAGACGGAATTCTGGCCGGATGGAAATTCTGGTCTTTGCCCGTCTTGGACTGCTCCTTAACAGCCCTGGGGCTCAGACGGAGACGTTTCCGTAGTTGGGGCAACCCTTGCCGTCAATACGCTGAAAGCGGCTCAAATCGGTTCAGTTTGGGGCAGAAGGGTTTCCCCGGCCCCAGCGCGTCGTGGCCGGCGGTTCAGGCGCCGCTGGTTCGGCAGCAACCGGCGGCTGGTCTGATGCGGGAACCACGGCATCCTCGTCAGCGCCGGCAAAAAGCGGCACGCCGCGGCTGCGCAGGACCAGCACCAGCACGGCGCCTGCAATGATGCCGCCGATATGGCAGGCCCAGGAAATCTGGTCCTCGCCGCCGGCGGCGAACATGACGATCTGGAACAGCACCCACAGGATGAGCGGTATGAAGGCCGGAATGCGCAGCGGGATTCGAGCGAAGGCCAGCACCCAGACCTTCACCCTGGGATAAAGGATCAGATAGGCGACGACCACACCGGCGATAGCGCCGGAGGCGCCGATCAGCGGCACTTGCGAATTCCAGGCGACAAGCCCCTGGAAGGCGGCGCCGGCGATGGCGCACAGGAGATAGAAGATCAGGTAGCGGACGTGGCCGAGCGCGTCCTCGACATTGTCGCCGAACACCCACAGGAACAGCATGTTGCCGCCAAGGTGGAAAATGTCGGCATGCAGGAAGGAATAGGTGAGGTAGCTCAGGCTTTCCGGAATGATGATGAACCGGGGATCAAGCTCGGCCGTGTTGTGAACCACGGACGGAATAAAGGCGAGGCCAAGCACGGCGGCATTGGTGAAGTTCTCGCCGCCGAGTGCGGTGGCGCAATAGACCAGCGCGTTGACCACGATCAGGCCGATCGTCACATATTGCAGGCGGATGTGGCGCAGCCTGTTGGTGTCGTAAAGCGGGATGAACATACGTGCCTGGTCCCCTCCCGCTTCTCGATAAGTTCAGCGGTTCTTGCCCGGAACCCATAGCACGTCGGCATTTCCATTGTCATTGACCGCCCGGGCGGCGACAAACAGGAAATCCGAGACGCGATTGATGTATTTCAACCCGTCGCGGTTGACGTGTTCGCCCGGGTCTTGAGCGAGCGCGACCATCAGCCGTTCGGCCCGCCGCGCCACCGTACGGGCCAGGTGCAGCGCCGCCGCCGCCGGCGTGCCGCCGTTGAGCACGAAGGATTTGAGCGGCTGGAGATCCTTGTTGAGGAGGTCGATGTCCTTCTCGACGCGGTCGGTCTGCACTGATGTGATCCGCAAGGGCTCGTAGCCAAGCGGCTTGCCGTCATCGGGCACGGCGAGATCGGCGCCGAGGTCGAAGAGATCGTTCTGGATGCGCGACAGCATGGCATCGATCGCCGGGTGGTTCGCTGCCGTGTGCACGCGCGCCATGCCGATGCAGGCGTTGGCTTCGTCGACCGTGCCGTAGGCGTCCACCCGCAGGTCGGATTTCAGCCGCCGCTCGCCAGTGCCGAGACCCGTCGTGCCGTCATCGCCGGTGCGGGTGTAGATCTTGTTGAGCTTGACCACATCGCCTCCCGAACGGCGCTCACTTGCGGGTGAAATACACGGCCAGCAGGATCAGCGCCAGCGCCACGGCCTGCAGCATGACGCGCGCCTGCATCAGCTTGTTGGAGGTGACGCCGGAACCGCCGCGCATCATGTTGACGAGGCCTCGGATCAGCACGATCACCACGGCGGCCATGACCAGGATGGCGAGGATGTTGAAGACGGTTGCCATTGTTGCGTTCCCAGTTGTTGCGCGTTCAGGCGCGTCTGGCCATCAGGCGGTAGAGCATCGAAGCCGGCAGGATGCGTTTGAGCGCCGCGCCGATTTTGGCCGGCACCGTTACCACATAGTGCGGCCGCGGGCGCCGCGACAGAAGTGCATGACGCAGAACCTTGTGGACCACTTCCGGCCCGGGCTTCAGCGCCGATTGGCTGCCGCCGGCGCGCAGCCGCTCCAGCTGCGCGGCATAGTCCGTGCGGTGCACGGACTTCTCGATGTCGATGTTTTTCAGGAACCAGGGCAGGCCGTTGCTGGCGATCTTCGATTTCACCGGCCCCGGTTCGATCAGCGAAACATGGACGCCGCTGCCTTCGAGCTCCTGGAGCTGGCAGAGCATCAGAGCCTCGAGCGCATGTTTGGATGCCGAATAGGCACCGCGGAAGCGCACCGGCACCAGTCCGAGGATCGACGAGCAATGGACGAGGCGGCCATGGCCCTGGCGGCGCATCACCGGCACGAGACGGCTGGTCAAATCATGCCAGCCGAAGAAATTGACCTCGAACTGCTCCTTGAGCGCGGCCACCGACAGATCCTCGACCGCGCCGGCCTGGGCGTATGCACCGTTGTTGAACAGGGCATCGAGCCGGCCGCCGGTGCGTTCGAGCACCGCCGTCACCAGCGCCGCAACGGAGTCCGGTTCGCTGTAGTCGAGGTAGAAAGCCTCGATGCCGTCGCTTTCGAGGGCGGCGATGTCCTGGGGTTTTCGGGCCGTTGCGAAGACTCGCCAGCCTTCCGCCTTGAGTGCCCGGGCGCAATATGCACCTATGCCGGACGAGGCGCCGGTGACGATGATGGTGCGCAGTTGCTGCGCCGTCGGACTCGTGGTTTCGCCAAGGGTTGCCATTTGCCGCATTCACTTCCCATATTCGCGGCGTCGAGACAATCGAAGGGAACGCGGGTTCTTGTTGCGGAATATTGTCGCCCTGCGCCGCGTGCTCTACGACGCGCTCGGCCATTTCAACACCGATGACGGCTGGGCGATGGCCAGCCATCTGGCGATCACGTCGCTGATGGCGCTGTTTCCTTTCCTGATCTTCGCCACCACGCTGGGCAGCTTCCTCGGCGCCCAGGCCTTTGCCGACACGGCCGTGCACCTGGTCTTCGACACCTGGCCGGATCAGATCGCCAAGCCGATCGCGCATGAGGTGCTGAACGTGCTGACCGTCCGGCGCACCGACCTGTTGACCTATGGCGTTCTGCTTGCCGCCTATTTCGCCTCGAACGGCATCGAGGCGCTGCGCACGTCGCTTAATCGTGCCTATCGCGTCACCGAGACGCGCGGCATCATCTATCGCCGGGTGCAGAGCATCTTCTTCGTGCTGATCGCGACGGCCGGCTTCCTGGCGATCAGCGTGCTTCTGGTGTTCGCGCCGCTGCTGGCGCGGCTGGCGGAAGCGCATTTCGAGTGGATCAAGCCCTATACCGGCACGATCACGCTGTGGCGCTACGTCATCGCCTCGGCCGTCATCATCGGCGGATTGTTTGCCGTGCACTACTGGCTGCCGGCCGGCAAGCGCCGCTTCGTCTCGCTGGTGCCGGGCATCGTCTTCACACTGGCCGCATGGCTCATCGGCTCGACCATGTTCGCCACCTATCTCGACCATTTCTCGTCCTATGTGACGACCTATGCCGGGTTGGCCTCGATCATGATCGCGGTGGTCTTCCTCTACATCGTCTCGGCGATCTTCATCCTCGGCGGCGAGCTCAATGCCGCGATCAGCCGTTATCTGGAGGCGCGGGCGAGGGTCGGGTGAGCTGTGCCGAATTGAGGAATTGAAGAAATGGAGGATTGAGGAAGAGACACACAGCGCCAAATATGGCCGCTTTTTCCTCAGTTCCTCAGTTCCTCAGTTCCTCAGTTCCTCAGTTCCTCAGTTCCTCAGTTCCGCAATTCTGCCCTTGGCCGGCCGCGCCGTTGCCAGGCCGACGCCGAAGGTCGTGATCGCCATGCCGACGATCTGCAACGCATTGAGCTGTTCGTCGAACAGCGCCCAGGCGATGATGGCCGTCACCGCCGGCACCAGGTAGAACAGCGAGGCGACTTTCGACATTTCGCCGTCGCGGATCATCACCATCAGCAGGAAGATGGCGCCGAGCGACAGCACCAGCACCAGCCAGGCCATGGCGAAGATCAGTTCGCCGTTGATGATGACGGTGTGCGTCTCGAAGGCGAGCGCGGCCAGGATCATCAGCGAGGCGCCGCCGATATATTGCCACATGGTCGCCGCCACGAGGTCGCCGCCGGAAGCAAAGCGCTTCTGCCAGATGGTGCCGGCGCTCATGCCGAGCACCGAGACCAGCGAGGCGGTCAGCGTCGCCGCGGTCACGCCGCCGCCGAGCGCGCCGAGCTTTGGCCACAGCACGATGACGATGCCGACCAGGCCGATGCCGAGGCCAAGCCAGTGGCGCGGCAGGATGGCCTCGCCCAGGAACTTGCCGGCAAGCACGGCGGTGATCAGTGGTTGCAGGCCTACGATCAGGGCCGAAAACCCGGCCGGCATGCCCCTGTGGATGGCCCAGAAGACGGCGCCGAGATAGACGCCATGCATCAGCACGCCGGCGCCGGCGGCGTGCAGCGCTTCCTTGCGGGTGGCTCGTTTCGAACCCAGAACGGGCATCAGGACGGCCAGCAGGATGGCCGCTATGACGAAACGGGCGGCGAGGAAGGTGAACGGCTCTGCCCACGGCATGGCGTAGCGCGCGCCGATAAAGCCGGTCGCCCACAGGACGACGAAGGTGGCGGGGATGAACCGCTTGATGCTTTGCATTTTTCCGGAGACCGCCGCGCTGGTGAGAAACTGACCGTGGCGCTGCTCTAATCCGGTTCTACCCGGTGTGCAAAACGAAACGGTTGATCCATGCATCACCGGAATTCAACCGGCAGTGCGTGAGGCGCGTGTTTGCCGCAGCTTTTTCGCCAGGTCTAGAGACCGACCATCCGCCTGATGTCGTCAGGCGATGCGCCGGCCTCGCGCAGCTCGGCAAGGCCGGTGTCGCCAAGGCTCTTCGACAGCTTTCGCCCGTCCGGCCCGAGGATGAGCCGATGGTGGAAATAGGCGGGCTGCGGAAGCCCAAGAAATTCCTGCAGCAGGCGCTGCAGGCCGGTGGCGGAAAACAGGTCCTGCCCACGCACGACACGGCTGACCCCTTGCAGGGCGTCGTCGACAGTGACGGCCAGGTGGTAGCTGGTCGCGATGTCGCGGCGCGCCACGATCACGTCGCCCCAGTCCCGCGGGCGGGCCTCGACCGAGCGCGTCGCCGATAGCGACTCATCGGTGAATTCGGTCCATGCGAGGTCCCTGCCGACACGCGCGACAGCGGCATCGATATCCAGCCGCCAGGCGAAGGGCTCGTTTTCGGCGATACGCCGTTTGCGTTCTTTCACCGGCAACGCCTTGTCGGACGGCGGATAGAGCGGCACGCCGTCAGGATCGCGTGGCCAGTCCCGCCCGCGCTTTTCGCTGTCGGCGATGAAGGCCCTGACCTCGCCACGGCTCATGAAGGCGGGATAGACGAGGTCCTCGCGGATCAGCCGGTCGAGCACCGCCTCATACTCGGCGAAATGCTCGGACTGGCGGCGCACCGGCTCTTCCCAGCCAAGCCCCAGCCATTTCAGGTCGGCAAGTACGCCAGCCTCGAATTGCGGCGTGCAGCGCGTCGTGTCGATGTCCTCGATGCGCAGCAGCAGGCGGCCGTCGTGCGCCTCTGCGAGCTTCTGGTTGAGCAGCGCCGAATAGGCGTGGCCGAGATGCAGGTCGCCATTGGGGCTGGGTGCGAAGCGGAATGTCAGGAGCGTCATGTTTCAGGCGGCAATCGGGTTGTGCTGCGGTTTCGGCGATTGCTACTTTGCTGCACATTGACGGACAAGGATACCATGCAACGCATCGCGACACTGGACGACATTGTGCGCGGGCTCGATGCGCTTTGCATCATCGACCCGCGCCTGGAAAAGGTGCGCGGCATGGCCGGCGAGGTGCCGCTTAGGCTTTCGGAGCCAGGCTTCAGGAGCCTCGCCTCGATCATCGTCTCGCAGCAGGTGTCACGGGCGAGCGCCGACGCCATCTTCGGCCGGCTGACGAAGCTGGTCGATCCGCTGACGCCGCAGGCGATCCTGGCCGCCGGCGAAGACATGTTCCGCGAAGCCGGCCTGTCGCGGCCCAAGCAGCGTGGACTGATCGCGGTTGCCCAGGCCGTGGCCGACGGGCTCGACCTCAATCACCTCTGTTCGCTCGACGCGACCGAGGCGATTACGACGATGACGGCTGTGCCCGGCATCGGCCCTTGGACGGCGGAAGTGTACCTTCTGTTTGCCGCCGGGCACCCCGACATTTTCCCCGCGCGCGACGTCGCGCTGCAGAGCGCGGTCGGCCATGCGCTCGGCATCGACCCGCGTCCGCCGGAGAAAACGCTGATCGCATTGGCCGAATCATGGAGCCCGTGGCGAGGTGTCGCATCGCGGCTTTTCTGGTCCTATTATCGCGAAACCAGGGGGCGGGATGCCGCGCCGCCGTCCTGAATCTACAAAAAAGCATAAAAATCGGGGGTTTTTGACGCTTTGGGCAAGCGACAATCCGCTTCACATCCCTGTCATGTCGGGCTTACAGTATCCGCGCCGTTCGGGTCTAGAACCAAGGAGGTAAACACGTGACGGTTGCCGTATCTCCGGATGGGCTTCCAGCACTGGTGCTGAATGCGGATTACCGTCCGCTCAGCTACTACCCCTTGTCGCTCTGGTCCTGGCAGGACGCCATCAAGGCGGTGTTCCTCGACCGGGTGAACATCGTCGCCGAATATGAGCATGCGGTGTCCTCGCCGACCTTCTCGATGAAGTTGCCGAGCGTGGTCAGCCTGAAGGCCTATGTGAAGCCGTCCAGGCACCCGGCCTTCACCCGCTTCAATGTCTTCCTGCGCGACCGCTTCCAGTGCCAGTATTGCGGCACGCCTGACGACCTCACCTTCGACCACGTCATCCCCCGCCATCGCGGTGGTGCGACGACCTGGGAGAATGTCGTCGCCGCCTGCTCGCCCTGCAATCTGAGGAAGGGCGGCATGATGCCGGCGCATGCCAAGATGTGGCCGCTGCAGAAGCCCTATCAGCCGACCGTGCATGATTTGCACAACAATGGCCGCCTGTTCCCGCCGAACCATCTGCACGAAAGCTGGATGGATTATCTGTATTGGGATGTTGAGCTGGAGCCATAGTGTCGGCGCCTGGAGCGATTGGCCGGCGCATGTACAAGATCACGATCGAGTGCCTTGACGTTGTACCAGCGCTAGGCCCGCAAGCTGCCGTAGACATAGAGCAAGAGTTTCGCGCCGACCGGACATGGCACGAGCAGCCCAGTTGTACCTATGCCGACGGGAAACTTCTGCTTGTCGCAAGAAATGACTTCGATGCCGACGGAAAGGCCCTGCTCGACGAATTCTGGGACTGTCTCGCTGCGTATCTTGGAGAACACGGAGCGATGAACATCCTCAGCGTCGAGCAAGTCTGAAAGTCGCCCCGATTCGCGTTAGTCGCGAGCCAGCGCGCCGCGGAAGGCGACGGCGGCCAGGATCAGGCTGGCGATGGCGTTCCAGCCGGCCAATGACAGGCCAAGGATGCGCAGAGCCGCCTTGTCGCAGGACGGCGGCACGAATTTGTCGAGCGCGTCGAGCACGCCCTTGCCGCCGGTGTCGACCGGGCCGGCGCCCGCCGTGCAGTCGGTCGGGCCGGCCCACCACTGCCACTCGACGCCGGAGTGATAGACGCCGAGATAGAGGCCGTAGAGCATCAAGAGGCCGCCAATGCCCAGCAGGCCGCGCGTCAGCCAGGCCGGCGCGCGCAGCATCGAGGCAATCACCGCCAGCACCATCAGCGGCGCGCCGATATAGTAGGGGGTGCGCTGCTCGAGGCAGAGATGGCAGGGGATATAGCCGCCAATATACTGGAAGCCGAGCGCCGAGCCGACGGTCGCGGCCATGGCGACGGCGAGAAACAGCGCGGTCCGCGTCCGCTGGCGTCCGGTGTCGTCATTCATGGTCGCTGTCATGGGTCTTTTGTCCGTTGGTCCGGCCGCCTAAAAAGCGTATTTGACGACGATATAGAGCAAAATCAGGGCAGCGGCCGCGGCGCCGGCGATCAGCCCGAGGCGCTTTTCGATGAATTCGCGGATCGATTCGCCATAGCGGCGCAGCAGCCACGCCAAGAGCAGGAAGCGCGCGCCGCGAGCGACGATGGCCGAGATGATGAAGATCAGCAAATTGACGTGCAGGGCGCCGGCAAGGATGGTGACGACCTTGATCGGCGGCAGGTGCGCGAGACCGGAGGTAATGAGCAGCACCAGCATCAGGCCGATGCCAGAATTCTGCCAGCGCTCGAAGGTCTCCAGGCCGCCGAAATGCTCCAGGATCGGACGGGCGATGGTGTCGTAGGCGAAGTAGCCGATCATCCAGCCGGCGATGCCGCCCAGCACCGAGGCGGCCGTGGCGGTCAGCGCATAGCGGTAGGCGCGGTCGGGGCGTGCCAACGCCATCGGCAGATAGAGTACATCGGCCGGCACGAAGAAGAACGAGCTTTCAATGAAGGCGATGATGGCAAGCCACCATTCCGCGGATTTCCTGGCCGCCAGCGACAAGGTCCAGTCGTAAAGTCCGCGAAGCATCGGCACTCCTATGCGTGTCGCCCAAACGGTGCGCAGCGGTTTCGGGGCATGCACAAACAAAGACCCAAAGCGCGCCATCCATTCAGTGGGACGCGCCTCGCTTTGATGCGCCGCCTGTGTAGAAAGATTTTCCGCGCCGCACAATGGCGGCACGGTCACGAAATCAAAAGGCGAAGATTGGTCGCATCCCGGTGATCTTGAGAATTGGCCAGTTGACGAACAGGCCTCCGACCGTATAGTCCGCGCCCATCCAGGCCGCCCGGCCTGAGCCCCTATGGCGGAATTGGTAGACGCGCTCGACTCAAAATCGAGTTCCGCAAGGAGTGCTGGTTCGATCCCGGCTAGGGGCACCATTCCACTTTATCGAGCCATCGACGCTCAGCGCATATTGCCGGTATGGCCCTGCGAATATCTGCCGGGCTGCGGCCAGACCGTCAGGCCGTGAGGCTCGACGCCCACCCGGATTTTCGTCACGGCGCCCGAATTCGTGTCGATCATGTAGACCTCGCTGTCGAAGCGGCCGGACAGCCACAATTGCCTGCCGTCGGCGCTGACATTGCCCATGTCTGGGCTGCCGCCGCCGGGTATGGGCCATTGCTTGACGACCGAACGGGTGGCGAAGTCGATGACGGTCACGCTGCCCGGCCCCTTTGCGCGGCCTTGCTCCATCTTGTGCGAGCCACGATTTGAAACGTAGAGTTTTGTCCCGTCGCGGCTCACGACAAACCCGTGCGTTCCGATGCCGGTGGTGATGAAGCCGATCTCGGAAAAGCTGGCTGCGTCGATCAGGAACACGCCGTCGTTCATCATGTCGGCGACATAGAAGACCTTGCCGTCGGGCGAGAGCCGGATGTCCTGCGGCATGCCCATCTTCGACAAGGCGAGGTGTCCGAGCACCTTCTGGTTTTTCAGGTCCACCTTCAACAGTCCGCCATCGCCATATTCGCAGGTGAATATGGCGTAGGCATTGTCGGCGGAAAAATCGGCATGGTTGATGCCGGGGCAGGTCGGCGTCGGTATCGTCGATTTCAGCGCCATTGTCTGCGGATCGCGCAGATCAAGCCGCTCATAGGCCTCATCGACGATGACGGCCGCACTTCCGTCCGGCATGAAGTACATGTTGTAGGGGTCATCGACCGGAATTTCGTGACCCGGCCTGGCGGTCCTGGGGTCGATCGGCGTCAGGCTGCCCTTGCTGGTGCCGCTGGCGTTGTTGGCGACCCAGAGCGTGCTCAGATCCCAGGACGGAACGACGTGCTGCGGCTTGCGCCCGACAGGGAACCTGTCGACCTCCTTGAGCGTCGCGGGGTCGATGACCGATACGCTGTTGGACGAGCGGTTCGGAACATAGACGCGCGGCAGTGCGCCTATCGTGGCCGGGCTCAAATGATCAGAGGTCGTCTGGTCGTAGATATTGACCGGAGAGCCGGCAGGCGGCGGCCCGCTGCAATCTTCCGGGCACGAGTCGGCCCAAGCCGAGGCCGGCGACAGGGCAAGCAACAAGACGAGCAGGGCGCGGAAGCTCGTGAACCGTGGGTATGGCTTGATCATCTGGGCTGCTGTTTCACGAATTCGCGGATCGCTTCGGTCGTCCCGCTGACGATCAGGTCGACGCCGAGTTGACCGAACTCGGCCGAAGAGCGTGCCGGGTCGCCGCCATAGACGCCGTCGCCGGCACCGAGCTTCGGAGCCGCCGCGAGGCGATCCTTGCGCACCATGGAAGGGTCGATGGCGAGCATGAGCGATGTGTCGGCCAATCCGGCGTGCGTTCCGATCTCGGACTGCCTCGCGCCGGCCGACAGGAGCTTGTCGACATAGGCGCCCTGGGTGATCTGATAGTATTGCAGCGCCGCAAAGACCCGGACCGGGCTTTTGCTCCATTCGGCATTCAGACGATCGGCCACATGGCGCTCGTCGGCCTGGTAGCCGCCATGGTCGCCGATCAGCACGATGGTCTTGAAGCCGTGCAGCTTGAAGCTGCGCGCCGCGGATTCGAGCAATTGCTCGAAAATCTTGTCGCTGACGGTAATCGTTCCGGGAAACCGCATATGGGCGCTTGGCGGGTCGATGGTCCCTTCCGGGACATAGGAAATCACCGGGGCGACAAAGGCGTTGCCGAGTTGACCGGCGATCTTCTCGGCCAGGAACTTGACCCGCGCATTGTGCTTGCCCAAGGCCATGGCAGGACCGCTTTGTTCGGTGCCGCCTATCGGGACGATGATCGTCGTCGTCCCAGCGTTGATCCGATCGCGCAGTTCGGTCCAGGTCTGGTCTTCGAGGAAGACCGACGCATTGGCAGCGTTGGCCGCCGAGGCAAGACCTGACAGAAACCAAAGGCCGACGACGATGCCCGCGAGCGTGCGTTGCACCGGACCGGATGTCCCCCGATTTCCTGCAATCAGTCCGGTGGCGGAGGTCTCGGGAAGGCGCCGGCGCCCGCGAAGATTCATGATCATGGGCTACCGCCGTCTCAGCAGGCTCTTCATGCGGTTGCGCAGCAGGCGGGCCATATTGCGGGTCTCGCGGTAGAGATGCAGCTGCGAGGCGGCCTGGCGGGCGAGGCGGTCGGCGTCCGGCGTCAGCCCGATCACCAGCGTGCCGATCGGCTTGCGCTCGGCCCACAGCCGGCTCATCACCGGATGGTCCGGCACCGCGCAGGAATCGGTCATCATGATGTTGGGATCGTCGAGATGCTGCCTTGTGACCTCGATCATCAGCAGCGTGCCGGGCGAATAGGCGGCCAGCGTCTCGTCATAGGCCGTCTTCCAAGTGTAGGCGACGCCGGCCTCGACGAACACGATCAGGCAAGCGACGGTGCGGCCGTCGAGCGTCAGCGAATGGATGCGGCACATGTCCTGCTCGGCGAGCCGGTGCACGGCCTCGCGGGCAAAGGCGGCGCGGAAGCGGTCGATCGCCATGGCGGTGCGCTCGCGGCCCTTCCAGCCGGACGCTTCCAGCGTCAGGAAGCTTTCGATGGCGTGGCGGATCTCCTCGGGGCCGCGCGCCACCACATGCTCCAGCCTGCCGAGGTCGGCAAGACGCCGCTTCAGGCGGCGGAACTCGCGATAATGGTGCGAGCGCAGCGAGGCCTTCAGATAGTCGTCGCCATCGAGCTCGCTCTCCAGCACGGGACGCGAGGTCTGGCCGGTGGTGACCAGGGTCAGGCCGCGCGTCTCGGCCACGGTGTCGAGCAGGCTCGCCACCGGACCGTCGAGCCTGATGTCGGGCAGCACGAAGACTTTGGGCAGCTTGAGGTGCGGGCGCGACAGCATCGAGAAGAAATCCTCGACGACGCCAACCGGATCGTCACGGTCGATCAGCGGCGTGCCGAGCGGACCGAACGGGCTCGACCAGGTGCGCATCACCGGAACGCCGAGCGGCACCACCGGACGCTCCACCGAGATCGGCACCAGGAGCCGCAGCCGGTTGCGGTATTCGTCGCCGTCGCGGATCACCGCCAGCCGCACCTCGCGATCCTCCAGCCGGGGCATGGCTGGCGCCAGGAAACGCGGGTTGAAGAAGACGTTCGGCTCGACCGTGCGGGCGCACAGGTAATCCAGTTCCTCGACCAGGTCGAAGCCGGCTGACGCCGGATAGATGGCAAGCTTGCGTTCCGGACGGTTGTTGGCGAGGATTTCGATATGGGCGGGATCGGGATCGCGCGCCAGCCCGGCAAGGCCGGACACCATGGCGCCGGCGGTGCCGCCGCTGGTTTCCTCGAGCAACGGGATGGCGACCATCAGGCGGCTCCTTTGGCAGGCACGAAGATCGCCATGACGATGCCGAGCTTGCGCCAGACCGTGAAGGACAGCGCGCTGGCCTCGAAGATCATGGCGAAGGCGGTGGCCATGGCGGCGCCCCACAGGCCGAACATCGGGATCAGCACGACGTTGAGGCCGATGTTGAAGGCCAGTGTCATGGCATAGACGGCGGCGCAGATGTTCTGGTTGCCGCTCATGGTGAGCAGGCTTTCGCACGGGCCGACAGCGGCGCGCGCCACGACGCCGAAGACGAGCAGGAACAGCAGCGGATAGCCCGATGTGAATTCAGGGCCGAACAGCACCAGCATGGGCTTGCCCAGCGCCAGAACCAGCAGCGCCATCAGCAGCGAGGGCCAGAAGGTCCACGACACGGTCTCGCGGGCAAAGGCGGCAAGCCTTTCCGGCTCGCCATGGGTGAACTGCGCATAGCGCTGCGCGACGCCGGCCTTGACGGCGAAATAGACGAAATGCACCAGCGCCAGCGTCTTGACCGTGGCGAAATAGACGGCCACGTCGTTGGGATCCATATAGGCGCCGACCATCAGCACGTCGGCATTGGTGAGCAGGAAGAAGAAGCTCTCGACCAGGAAGATCGGCAGCGAGACGATGAACCATTGGGCGAAATGCACCTTCATCGGCCCGGCCGGGATCTGCCTTTCCATGCGGTGCGTGACGCCGATCAACTGGGCAAGCGTGGTGACATAGGTGGCGGCGATCGAGGCGAAGATCGCCGTCCTGGCATCGGCGGCGTAGCCGGCGAAAAGCATCAGCGCCATGAACAGCAGGATCAGCACCGGCCGTATCAGATAGGTAGGCGACAGGGCAAACAGCGCCCAGCTGTTCGCCCTGGCCTGGCCCTGCAACAGATCCGACAGCGCGATCATCGGCAGGCAGATGACGCCGAGGATGAACGGGATCACATAGTAGTTTTCGATCCACGGCGCCGCCAGCCAGACGCCGAGCGCGCCGAGCGCGGCGATGATGGTGGAGGCGATCAGCACGAACAGGCGGCTGGCCACGACGATGCCGCGCAGTTCATCCATCAGGCCGCGCTCGCGGTATTCGGGGATGAAGCGGATGACCGAGGTGTGGAAGCCGAGGCAGGCAAGGTTGCCGACGATCACCATCGTCACCCAGACCAGCACGAAGATGCCGTATTCGAACGAGCCCATCCAGCGCGCCATCAGCACCTGGCTGATGAAGGCGATGACGGCGCTGACGATGCGGATGGAAAAGGCGATGACCGACATGCGGCCGGCCTCGCCACGCTCATCGGCGGTGAACAGCACGGCGTCGATGCGGCCAAGCAACGGCTCGACGCGCAGCGCCAAACGCTGCGGCAAGAACCGCCCGGCAGTCGTGGCCGCGGAAAAGCGCACCCCGATCTCTCTCCGTTTTCCGCCTCTTTTTCAGGCGTTGGTGTAGCGGAGACACATTAAGAAACGGTTGGGTAAGGGGGGCGGGGCGGGCTGCGGACGAAAAGCCAACGATTTGGTTTTTCGAGCGACGAACGCGCGGAGCGACAGCGAAGGGCTGGCGACCGCTTAAGTGGGTGAAGCCCAGAATCCGCTTTTCGAGATCCGCCGTGTTGCGGAACACCAACCGCGATGCGGCTAGAGGAGACAGGCCATATCTTGGAACTCGGCGCTGCCCCTTATCCGGCCCTGCGGCCACCTTCTCCCCGTGGAACGGGGAGAAGGAAGAGCGTCCTTACGCAAACGCGCCATGGCAGTGCTTGTACTTCTTGCCTGAGCCGCAGGGGCAGGCTTCGTTGCGGCCGACCTTGCCCCAGGTCGCAGGGTTGTTCGGGTCGCGGTCTTCGGGGGCGACGACGGCGCTCTGCTCCTGGCGCACCAAGAGGGCCGTATCACCGCCTTCGAAATCGTTCTCGCCGGTGGTGCCGTCAATGTGCGTGCCGAACACGTCGGGCGCCTCCGGGGGCGGGGCTTCGGCGGCCTGGCGGACCAGCTCGACGCGCATCAGCTGCGCGGTGACGGCCTGGCGCAGATTGCCCAGCATCGCCTGGAACAGCTCGAACGCCTCGCTCTTGTACTCCTGCAGCGGATCGCGCTGCGCGTAGCCGCGGAAGCCGACGACCGAACGCAGATGGTCAAGGTTGACGATGTGCTCGCGCCAGAGATGGTCGAGCGTCTGCAGCACCACGGAGCGCTCGACATAGTTCATCACTTCGGGGCCGAAGCGCTCAGAGCGCTCCTTGGCGGCGGCGTCGGCGGCAGCGGTGATGCGCTCGCGGATGTCGTCCTCGGCGATGCCTTCTTCCTTGGCCCACTCCTCGACCGGTAGGTCGAGATTGAGGAATTCGGCGACCTCGGCCTTCAGGCCGGCGACATCCCACTGCTCGGCATAGGCGTTTTCCGGAATGGCCTTGGCGACGATCTCGTCGATGACGCCCTCGCGCATCTCGGCAATGGTTTCCGACAGGCCTTCGCCGTCCATCAGCTCGATGCGCTGCTCGAACACCACCTTGCGCTGGTCGTTGGAGACGTCGTCATATTTCAGCAGGTTCTTGCGGATGTCGAAGTTGCGCGCTTCGACCTTCTTCTGCGCCTTTTCCAGCGCCTTGTTGATCCAGGGATGGATGATGGCCTCGTCTTCCTTGAGGCCGAGCTTCTGCAGCATGCCGTCCATGCGCTCGGAGCCGAAGATGCGCATCAAATCGTCCTGCAGCGACAGGAAGAACTTCGAACGGCCCGGATCGCCCTGGCGGCCGGAACGGCCGCGCAACTGGTTGTCGATGCGGCGCGATTCATGGCGCTCGGTGGCGAGCACGTAGAGGCCGCCGGCGGCCAGCGCCTTTTCCTTCAGGCGCTCGACGTCGGCAATGATCTCCTTTTCGCGCGCCTCGCGCTCCGGGCCTTCCGGCATGTCGCCCAGTTCGTCGGCGATGCGCATCTCGGCATTGCCGCCGAGCTTGATGTCGGTGCCGCGGCCGGCCATGTTGGTGGCGATGGTGATGGCGCCGGGCTTGCCGGCCTGGGCGACGATCGCCGCCTCGCGCTCGTGGTGGCGGGCGTTCAGCACCTCGAAATCCTTGAAGCCTTCCTTGCGCAGGCGCTCCGCCAGCTGCTCGGACTTCTCGATCGAGGTGGTGCCTACCAGCGTCGGCTGGCCCTTGGCGCTGGCTTCGCGGATCTCCTTGACGATCGCCTTGTACTTCTCCTCGACCGTCCGGTAGACCTCGTCGTCCTCGTCCTTGCGGATGACCGGCAGATTGGTCGGGATCTCGGTGACTTCGAGACCGTAGATGTTGCCGAATTCCTCGGCCTCGGTCAGCGCCGTGCCGGTCATGCCGGAGAGCTTCTTGTAGAGGCGGAAGTAGTTCTGGAAGGTGACGGAGGCAAGCGTCTGGTTCTCCGGCTGGATCGCCACATGCTCCTTGGCTTCCAGCGCCTGGTGCAGGCCTTCCGAATAGCGGCGGCCGGGCATCATGCGGCCGGTGAACTCGTCGATGATGACGATCTCGCCGTTGCGCACGATGTAGTCCTTGTCGCGCTGGAACAGCCGGTGCGCCTTCAGCGCGTTGTTGACGTGATGGACGATGGCGACGTTCTCGACGTCATAGAGCGACTCGCCCTTCAGCAGGCCGGCATCGCGCAGCAGGTTCTCCAGCTTCTCGGTGCCTTCCTCGGTGAAGATCGAGGTCTTCTGCTTCTCGTCGATCTCATAATCCTGCGGCTGCAGCTGGATGATGAAGGTGTCGATGGTGTTGTACATTTCCGAACGGTCCTCGAGCGGACCGGAAATGATCAGCGGCGTACGCGCCTCGTCGACCAGGATGGAATCGACTTCGTCGACGATCGCGTAATTATGGCCGCGCTGCACCATCTGGGCGCGCTCGTACTTCATGTTGTCGCGCAGATAGTCGAAGCCGAGTTCGTTGTTGGTGGCGTAGGTGACGTCGGCGGCGTAGGCGGCGCTGCGTTCCTCGTCCGACAGGCCATGGACGATGACGCCGACCGAGAGGCCGAGGAATTTGTAGACGCGGCCCATCCATTCGGAGTCGCGCGTGGCAAGATAGTCGTTGACGGTGACGACGTGAACGCCCTTGCCGGCCAGCGCGTTGAGGTAGACCGGCAGTGTCGCGACCAGGGTCTTGCCCTCGCCGGTGCGCATCTCGGCGATGCCGCCATTGTGCAGCACCATGCCGCCGATCAGCTGGACGTCGAAGGGGCGCATGCCGAGCACGCGGCGTGCCGCCTCGCGCGCGGTGGCGAAGGCCGGGACAAGAAGGTCGTCAAGGCTGGCGCCATTGGCGATATCCTGGCGGAATTTTTCCGTGCGCCCCGCGAGTTCGGCGTCGGAGAGCGCCCGCATCTCGTTTTCCATGGCGTTGATCGCCTCGACACGGGGCCGGGTCGATTTGACCCGACGGTCGTTGGAGGAACCGAAAACCTTACGGGCGAGACCGCCGAGACTGACCATCCAATGGTCCTTTCGATAGAATTCTCAATCTTGAGACAGGCGCCGGCCGGCCCCATCAAATCCGCGTGATCGCACCGCTTCAATACGGGCAAACACAAAAAGCGCCCGGAAAACGGTTCTGGACGCAAAGTCGTTGGACAGATAAGAGGGGGCTCAACTGATGTCAACGCCGCGCTGGCCCTGCCGGTCGCGCCAAATTCCGCCACAATCTGGCTGATCTGGAAGCCACCCCCTCCTTACAATCCTCCACCGGAGTCATCCTTATGCCCTTGTTGTTCCGCCGTGCGTCGCTCGCCAGCCTTGGTCTGGCCTTCGGCCTGTCGGCTCTTTGCCTGTCGCCCGTCATGGCGCAGGAGGCCGCTCCTGCTGCTCCGGCCGCACCCGCGGCGGCGCCGGTCGACCCGAATGCCGTGGTCGCCACGGTCAACGGCCAGCCCCTGACCGAAGCCGACCTGGTGCTCGCCGAAGGCGAGCTGTCGCAGCAATTCGCGCAGCTGCCGCCCGAACAGCGCCGCGCGGCCGCCCTTTCGGCGGCCATCGAGATCCGCGTCATGGCCGCCAAGGCCGTTACCGACGGTCTCGACAAGGATCCCGACTTCCAGCGCCGTATGGCCTTCCTGCAGCAGCGCGCGCTGCATGGCGAGATGGTCGAGAAGGGCGTCGTCGACAAGGTCACCGACGCCGAGATCCGCGCCCGCTACGACCAGGAAATCGCCAACACGCCGCCGGTCAATGAGGTGCATGCCCGTCACATCCTCGTGAAGACGAAGGAAGAGGCCGAGGCGATCATCAAGCAGCTCGACGGCGGCGCCGACTTCCAGAAGCTCGCCAACGAGCACACCAGCGATCCCTCGGGCAAGTCCAACGGCGGCGATCTCGGCTGGTTCGGGCCTGGGCAGATGGTGCCGGAGTTCGACAAGGCGGCCTTCGCGCTCGAGGTCGGCAAATACACCAAGGAGCCGGTGCAGTCGCAGTTCGGCTGGCACGTCATCAAGCTCGAGGACAAGCGCGCCAAGCAGCCGCCGGCCTTCGACGACGTCAAGGACCAGGCCAAGCAGGCGGTCATCCGCGACAAGTATTTCGCGCTGGTCAAGTCGCTGCGCGCCGGCGCGAAGGTCGAGATCCCCGACGCCAAGCTGAAGCAGGCCGTCGATACGATGGAAGCCGGCAAGTAAGCCTGAACGATTTTTTCAAGAAGGGCGCGGCAGCCAAGGGTTGCCGCGCCCTTTTTATCGGCCGCCGCTATCTGCCGGGCGCTTCTATGCCTTGCAGGAGATAGCGGACCATCTTGCGTATCGCCGCCTCCGGCTCGTCGAGCCGGTTGATCAGGAGATGCCGCCAGGCGTAGGAGGCGACGAGATCGGCGACCACGCCGGGGTCGATATCGCCGGCGATCTCGCCGCGTGCCTTGGCGCGCTCGATGATCTGGCCGGTGTGGGTGCGGCGCCCTCCGGCATAGCCGGCAAGCGCGGCGGCCGCGGTTTCATCCGATTGGGCCTCGGCGATCAGCGACTTGAAGACACTCCCCGACGATGTCTCGCGCCAGTGTGTGAACAGATTGATCAGGAAGCCGACGAGATCCTCCTCCAGGCTTCCGGTGTCGGGAAGGTCGACGCGCTTCTGGCGCTGGTAGACCTCGAGTAGCAAGGCTGCCTTGCTCGGCCACCAGCGATAGATGGTCGGCTTGCCGGCACGGGCGCGCCGCGCCACCGCCTCGATCGAGAAACCGGCATAGCCGGCCTCGATCAGCACGGCTTCGGCAGCCTCCAGAATGGCTTCGGCGCTGTCGGGATTGCGCCTGGCGCCAATCGACTTGCGTGCCGGATCGACGATTTCGCCCATCAGCGCTTCCTCCTGAAGCGGTTGCGTGTCGGCTGAAACGACAAGCCGCCGGCACCTGTTGCCTCGCCCGTATTTTTGCCAGCCGGATGCTTGTCATCCTGGAGCAAAGCGTTCGCTTTCCTTGCAGCGTTCGTGCGGACGCCAAATGAAGCCATTTGGCCGCAAAATGCGCTGATGCCAAGAGATTGCTCACACATCGAGATACCAATACATCATCGCTTGACGAAACGGAACGGTTCGTTCTATTCAACGAAACGTCTCGTTCCGATGGACATCACCATGACCACGATTATCGCATCCGGCTCCGCGCCCGCCGAGACGACAATTTCGAGTTGGATGACCTTCTTGCTGGCTGCCGCCTGCGGGCTGATTGTTGCCAATATCTACTATGCACAGCCACTGATTGGCCCGATCGGCGCCGAACTTGGCCTGCCGCCACATGCGGCGGGCCTGATCGTCACGATGGCGCAGATCGGCTACGGGGTGGGCCTGCTGTTCATCGTGCCGCTTGGCGACCTCATCGAGAACCGCAGGCTCGTGCTTGGCATACTCGCCGTTGCGACGCTTGCCTTGCTGGGCGCGGCGATTTCAACGCAGCCGGCGGCTTTTCTGGCGGCGATGTTGTTTGTCGGCCTTGGCTCGGTCGCGGTGCAGACCCTTATCCCCTATGCGGCGCACCTGGCGCCGGAGGCCAGGCGTGGCCGCGTGGTCGGCAATGTCTCGGTGGGATTGTTGCTGGGCATCATGCTGTCACGGCCGTTTTCCAGCTTCATCACGGCACTGTCGTCCTGGCATGTGGTCTATTTCACCTCTTGCATCGTCATGATCGTGCTGATCGCGGTGCTGCGGTTTGCGCTGCCCAGGCGCGTGCCGACGGCGCGTCTGAGCTACGGCGCGCTCTTGGCGTCCATGGTGCAGATTGCGCGCTCGACGCCGGTCCTGCGGCGGCGGGCTCTCTACCAGGCGTTCCTGTTCGCGGCCTTCAGCCTGTTCTGGACGACGACGCCGCTGCTGCTGGCCGGACCCGATTTCGGCCTGACACAGCGCGGCATCGGCCTGTTCGCTTTGGCCGGCGTCGCCGGTGCAATCGCCGCGCCGCTCGCCGGAAGAGTAGCCGACCGCGGATGGAGCCGCCTGGCGACGGCCTTTGCCATGCTGTGCGTCGCCGTCGCCTTTCTTGTAACCCATATCGCCCGCAGCGGTTCGACGCTTTCGCTGGCGATGCTGGTCGCCGCGGCAATCGTGCTCGACTTCGGCGTGCAGACCAACCTTGTCCTCGGCTATCGCGACCTGTTCGCGCTCGGCGCCGCGCATCGCAGCCGTCTCAACGGGCTTTACATGGCGACGTTCTTCATCGCCGGCGCGATCGGCTCGGCCGTCGGCGGTTGGGCCTATGCGCAAGGCGGCTGGCCGTTGGTGTCCTGGATCGGCCTAGCGCTGCCGGCTGCGGCCCTGCTCTGTTTCGCCACCGAATTCATGTCGCGCCAACGGGCGTGAATTCGCGCCCCGTCAGCGCATCATTGCATGGCCTGCGATGTTTCGGATTCGATACGCCATCCCTCTTCGGCCTTGACCAGCCCGAGCGTGACGCGCGCCTTGCCGGTCAGCCGTACCGCCGACTTGTCCTTGGGCACATAGTCGTAGCGCATGGCAAAGGCGGCATCGGCGCGGTCCTCGCCATGCGGCGTGATCTCCAGGCTGCCGGGTTCCAGCCCGAGCGACCACGAGGCCCATTGCGCGAACCAGTCGGTCTTCACCTTGACGATGGCATCGGCATCGTAGCGTGTGCCGAAAATGGTGGCCGACGGGCCGTAGATCCGCTTGACCGTTTCGGCCATCGTCCTGGCGTCGGGCGTCAGATAATCCCGGCGCAGGAATTGTTCGATCGAAGCCTTATCGTCGCCCACGGAGCGCTCCAGCGCCGCGACCTGTTGGGCCGGCGCCGGCTCGGCCGCCGGCTTGGGCTTCGGGGCGGGCCCTTCACCCGGGACGAACTCGAAGCGTTCGAGCAGCGAGCCCTGCTCCCAGGGGCGCTGGCCTTCTCGGGTTTGCGAAACGACGTCGCGGCGCACCGCGATCATCATGTCGTTGATGCTCTGGCCGGGCTCGGCGATGTGCCGCAACAGGGCTGATGCAAAGGGTGAGTTGCGCCCGGTGCCGTCCATGGCGACCGCGCCCGGCGCCGTCGAAAAGGCGATGAAGGAGCCGCGCGTCGAATCGAACTGCGCCAGGCCGGCGAGCGCCGTCGCCGAGCGCGTGGTGGCGGTGCGGCTCAGGCTGCGGGCAAACGGATTGTTGCGGCAGGCATCGAGAAACACCAGGCTGACCTTGGTCTGCTGTTCCATGATGTCGAGAACTTCGTCGATCGGCACGGCTTCGAGCTGCAGTTTCACCGGCATGTCGAGCCTGGCGTCGACCGGCACGATGTAGTTGCGCCCGTCGACCTGCAGGCCGTGGCCGGCATAGTAGAAAAGCCCGACGCCCGCGCCTTCGAGCGCATCGGAGAATTCGCCGATGCTGCGTTCGAGCTCGCGTTTGCCGAGGTCGTTGCCTTCGATGACTTGGAAACCGATGGAGCGCAGCTTGGCGGCGATGTCGAGGGCGTCGTTGACCGGATTGGCCAGCGTGCCGGCCTCGGCATAGGTGCCGTTGCCGATGACGAGCGCCACGCGCCGCGACGGCTCAGCGTCGGCGCTCAGCAGCAATAGTCCCAGAAATGCCCAAGCGAGGATCGCAAGCCTGCCCATGGGGCGCAATCATAGCGCCACAGGCCCCGGCGACGCCAACAGATTTGAAATGCAGGCTTAATCCGGCGCGGTCCGCCGCCCCGGCAGGCGCGGCGAAAACGCCCTTGCGCCCGCGCGCCGTATCGGGCAAACCGGCCTTCCCTTGCGATTTTCCCGCCCGAGGTCCCCATGTCCACGACGATTTCGCCGCTCGCGCCGAAGAAATACCCCAAGATGCCTGTCATCGAAGGGGTGCGCATCGCCACCGCCGAAGCGGGGATAAAGTACAAGAACCGCACCGACCTGCTGGCCATGGTGTTCGATGCTGGCACCGCGGTCGCCGGCGTGTTCACCAAGTCGAAATGCCCCTCGGCGCCGGTCGATTTCTGTCGCCAGAACCTTGCCGCCGGCAAGGCCCGGGTGCTGGTCGTCAATTCCGGAAATGCCAACGCCTTCACCGGCAAGAAGGGCCGCGAATCCACAGCGCTGACGGGCGAAGCGGCGGCAAAGGCTGCCGGCTGCACGGCAGGCGAGGTCTTCCTGGCCTCGACCGGTGTCATTGGCGAGCCACTCGACACGACCAAATTCAGCCATCTGCTTGCCGGGCTGGTCAGCGACGGCAAGCCCGACCTGTGGACCGAGGCGGCAAAGGCCATCATGACCACGGACACCTATCCGAAAGTGGCGACGCAGACCGTCAAGCTTGGCGACACCGATGTCACCATCAACGGCATCTCCAAGGGCGCCGGCATGATCGCGCCCGACATGGCGACGATGCTGTCCTTCATCGCCACGGACGCGCCGATCGCGGCCCCTGTGCTGCAGGACCTATTGTCGCGCGGCACGGCCAAGACCTTCAACGCGGTGACCGTCGACAGCGACACGTCGACCAGCGACACGCTGCTGATCTTCGCCACCGGCAAAGCCGCCAAGCGCGGCGCGCCTGAAATCACCGACCCGAAAGACGCGCGGCTCGGCCAGTTCCGCCGGGCGCTCGGCAAGGTGCTGAAGTCGCTGGCGCTGCAGGTGGTGCGCGACGGCGAGGGCGCCCGCAAGCAGGTCGAAGTCACCGTCACCGGCGCGAAATCGGCCCGCTCGGCCAAGCGCATCGCGCTGTCGATCGCCAATTCGCCACTGGTCAAGACGGCGGTCGCCGGCGAGGACGCCAATTGGGGCCGCGTCGTCATGGCCGTCGGCAAGGCCGGCGAACCCGCCGACCGCGACCGGCTGTCGATCTGGTTCGGCGACAACCGGCTGGCGCACGAGGGCGAGCGCGACCCGGCCTATTCGGAAGAAAAGACCTCGGCCTATATGAAGCGCGACGATATCCGCATCCGTGCCGATATCGGCATCGGCCGCGGCAAGGCGACGGTGTGGACCTGCGACCTCACCAAGGAATACGTCGCCATCAACGGCGATTATCGGAGCTGACGGTTTTGGCTTCCAGGCATCCGGCAAGCATGCTTGCGATCGTGCGCCGCTACGAGGCGGCCGGCTTTCGCGCCTGGCCGGCGGCCGCCGTCCATTATGACGGCACCTGGGTGGTGCGGCTGACCGCCGGCCATCCGGCCAAGCGGCTGAATTCGGTCAACCCGCTCGATCCCGGCGACATCCAGCACATAGCCGACCGCATCGGCCGCGCCAGCCGCCGTTTCGACGCCTATGGCAGGCCGCTGACGTTCCGCATGTCGCCGCTGTCGGGTCCCGATCTTGCCGGCCATCTCGACAAGGAGGGCTGGAGCCGTTTCGACGAGTCGCTGGTCATGCGGCTGCCGCTGGCCGACGCCCAGCTCGATGCCGCCATGGACCAGATTCCGCTCAAGGACATCAGCCGCTTCATCGGAGCGTCGCTCAAGGTCAGTGGCTCGGATGTTTCGCTGCGGCCCGGCCTGTCGGAGATCATCGGCGCCATCCAGCCCGAGGCCGGGCTGTTCGCGCTGGAAGATGGGGCAGAGGCGCTGGCAACCCTGATCTGCGTCCATGACGGCGATCTCGCCGGCCTGTTCGAAGTCGCCACCGACAAGTCGGCCCGCAACAAGGGCCATGGCCGTAACCTGATCCGGTCGGCGCTGAAATGGGCGCGGCTGCGCGGCGCGCGGGAAGCCTGGCTGCAGGTCGAGGCCAGCAATGTTCCGGCGCTGGCGCTCTATCGGTCGCTCGGCTTCGAGGAAGTCTATCGCTACCATTATCGCCGGCCGCCTGGTCATGAGTGACGTCGGGCATGAATGATCTGGCCAATACCGGCAAGCGCCTGCTCCTGGTGGCGGCCTGCGCGCTGGTCGATACCGACGGCCGCGTGCTGCTGGCGCAGCGGCCCGAGGGCAAGCAGCTTGCCGGCCTGTGGGAGTTTCCCGGCGGCAAGGTCGAGCCCGGCGAGACGCCGGAACAATGCATCATCCGCGAATTGCACGAGGAGATCGGCATCGAGACCGAGATCCCGTGCCTGGCGCCGCTTACCTTCGCCAGCCATTCCTATGACGACTTCCATCTGTTGATGCCGCTGTTCGTCTGCCGCCGCTTCCGCGGCATTGCCCAGCCCCGGGAAGGGCAGGCGCTGAAATGGGTGCGGCCGAAGCAAATGCGCGACTATCCGATGCCGCCGGCCGACGCGCCGCTGATCCCGTTCCTGATCGATCTGCTCTGAGGACTTGTTTTGACGCAATTCCCAAGGGAAACCGTTCCGCGGTTTTCCCGGGAGAACCGCTTTACACTTTCCTGGATTTGCCGAGAGGAGCGGGCTGCGGCCCTTATCAGCCAGCGTTAATGGAAGATTTATCTCATCATGAAAAATTGATGCATGGCCGTGCCGTCGCGGCCGCGTCGCGGATTGGTTGGGGAGCGATAGGATGAGCCTGGACAGGGATTGGGATTCGATCCGGCCCGACCGCGGCTTTCGTGCCGCCGATGCGGGCATGGGCATCCTGCGCGTCACGCTGCTGTTCGGTTCGGCCGCGGTGGCGCTGGCGCTGATCGCGACTCCTTTCCTCGACAGCCAGACGCGCTCGCAATCTGCGCGCGATGATTTTCCCGGCGGTCTCGACATGACGGCCACCGGCTCGATCACCCATCGCACCACCTATACGGTGCGCCGCAGCGTGCTGCAGGCGCAGCCCGATTCGGTCTGCATCATCGGCTCCGATGGCAGAACCAGCGGCGACTGCTGACATGGTTAAGATATCTGCGGAAGGGCGGCCGTTTCACCGCCTGTTAAGTCTTTGCCGTTAACCTTTCTTAACAGATCGGCGGTAATATCCTGGCGAGAGGGGTTGAGGTCATGAAAGCAGTGCTGCTGCGATTTCTGAAGGACGAGACCGGCGCCACGGTGGTCGAATATGGCCTGATCGTCGCTGTGTTGTCGCTGACCATCGTCGCCGGCATCAGTCAGGTTTTCAACTCGATCACCTGGCTGTTCAGCAACAATGGCAGCCGGCTTGCGAACGCCTTCGCACCCTGATCCGGCTGTCCGCGCATAGAGCGTTTCACCGTTTCATGGAAACGGCGAACCACTCTAACTCTTTGTTTTGACGCAATTCCGGATGGAAAACCGCTCACACTTTTCCTGGAATTGCTCTAACGCCGGTCATTGCCCGTCGGGAGCCTCCAGTATCGTCTTCAGCGAGACCTTGCCCGAACCCGGCTTCAGCGGTTTTTGCTGCGAGGCATCGGGCGCCCAGCCGGACATCCAGACAATCGAGAAACTCGCCCTTACGCGGCCGTCGGCGTCGGAAAACCGTTCGGCGTAAATTTCCGCCGCGCGGGCAAACAGCTGGCGTGCGCCCGGCCGCCGGCTGCGGTCGGTGAGTGCGCTGGTTTCGCCCATGGCGCGCAGATCGGCCATCAAGGCAAACAAATTGACATAGCGCACCGTCACGGTCTCGACATCGGCGACCGGCAGGGCAAGACCGGCGCGCTGCAGCAGCGCCCCGGCATCGCGCACGTCGGTGAAGGGGATGACGCGCGGGCTGGCGCCGCCGTAAAGCTCGGTCTCGGCCGCAAGCAGGCTTTCGCGCAACTCACCGAGCGTGCCGGCGCCGGCGAAGGCGCCGAGAAAGAGCCCGTCCGGCCGTAGCGCGCGGCGGATCTGGATCAGCATGCCGGGAATGTCGTTCATCGCCTGCAGCGACAGAAGCGACACCGCCAGATCGAGGCTTGCCGGCTCGAAGGGTACGGTTTCCAGCGGTGCGACGATGCCGGCAGCACCCGTCAGGAAGACTGCGTCCGCCTCGACGCGGACGATATCCGCCACCTTGCCGCTCGCGGCGAGCACGCCGGCCGCGGCCGGCGTCTGGCAAAACAGCACCGCCGCCTTGCCGAACCTGCGCTCGACGGCGCCCAGCCGGTCGGCAAGGTCCTCGGCGGCGCGGTTCATCAGGAAATCGGCACCGTCGACCGGATGGCTGAGCGCGCGCCGCTTGTGCGCCAGCCACAAAGAGGTATCCATAATAGGCTGCAACGGGTGGATCCTTGTTTGTCCACGCCCTGATACACTTGGTACGCTCGGTGCGGAGAACCAACCACGTGGCCGATCCGATGCCAGAGATCAAGTCCATCGGGATCAGGAACCTTGCCCGATCGGCCCTCGGCTGGCCGGCGCGCATGCTGTTTCCACCGGTCTGTGCCGGTTGCCGCCGGCATGTCTCGCAGCCCGGCGTGCTGTGCGGCGCCTGCTGGCCGAAGCTGCGGCTGCTGGAGCGACCCTGGTGCCCGGTGATGGGCACGCCGTTCACCCATCATATGGGCGAGGGTTTCCTGTCGGCCGAGGCGATCGCGGACCCGCCGCCCTTCGAGCGGGCGCGGGCAGCCGTCGCTTATTCCGGCGTTGCGCGCCAGATGGTGCAAGGGTTGAAATACCAGGATCGCACCGATCTGGCGCCTTGGATGGCGCGCTGGATGGTGCGCGCAGGCGCCGATCTCATCGCCGAGGCCGATGTGGTGGTGCCGGTGCCGCTGCACTGGCGGCGTTTCTTCCGTCGGCGCTTCAACCAGTCGGCGGAACTGGCGCGCGCGGTTTGCGAGCTCAGCGGCCTGTCTTTCGCGCCTTCCGCCATGCGGCGCGTGAAGCTCACCCGCCAGCAGGTCGGGCTGGAGCGGCAGGAGCGCGAGGAGAATGTGCGGGCCGCCTTCCGCGTGCCGGCCGAGGCGGAGATCGAGATCGCCGGCCGCAGGGTGCTTCTGATCGATGACGTCTACACCACGGGCGCCACCGTGCGCGCAGCCACCAAGGCGCTGAAAAGGGGCGGTGCGTCCGCCGTCGACGTGCTGACCTTCGCGCGTGTGCTGCCGGGGGACTTCCGGGCGGACGAGTCCGCGACTATATAAGTCGGCAACCAAAGCGGAATTCATCATGGTCGATGTCACGATCTATACGCGGATGATGTGCGGCTACTGCACGGCGGCCAAGCGGCTGCTGGAGCGCAAGGGCGTCACCTATACCGAGCATGACGCTTCGTTTTCGCCGGAACTGCGCCAGGAGATGATCTCGCGCGCGCACGGCCGCACGACCTTTCCGCAGATTTTCATCGGCGACACGCATGTCGGCGGCTGCGACGATCTCCATGAGCTGGAGGCCGAAGGCCGGCTGGACAGACTGCTCGCCAACGGCGCGACGATTTGAGGGTGTTTTGATGGGTGTTTTCAAGGCTGCGGCGATCCAGATGCGTTCAGGCGAAAGCCCCGAGCGCAATGCCGTCGATCTCGAACGGCTGGTGCGTGAAGCGGCCGGGCAGGGCGCGACCTATATCCAGACGCCGGAAATGACCGGGGCGCTGATCCGCGACAAGGAAGCGCGTGCCGCCTCCTTCACGTCCGAGGACAAGGATATCATCGTCGCGACCGCGCGCGGATTGGCGCGCGAACTCGGCGTCTTCCTGCATATCGGCTCCACCGCCATACTGCGCGGCGACGGCAAGCTCGCCAACCGGGCGCTGCTATTTGGTCCGGACGGCGCGACGCTCGCCACCTATGACAAGATCCACATGTTCGACGTCGACCTCGATAATGGCGAGAGCTGGCGCGAGTCCGCCGCCTATGAACCCGGCACCGAGGCCGTTGTGACCGAGGTTGCGGGCGCCAGGTTGGGCTTTGCGGTCTGCTACGACCTGCGTTTCCCGCAGCTGTTCCGCACCGAGGCGCTGGCCGGCGCCGATGTTTTGACCGTGCCCGCCGCCTTCACCCGCCAGACCGGCGAGGCGCACTGGCATGTGCTGCTGAGGGCGCGTGCCATCGAGAACGGCGCCTTTGTCGTCGCCGCCGCGCAGGGCGGCCTGCACGAGGACGGCCGCGAGACGTTTGGCCATTCGCTGATCGTCGACCCCTGGGGGCGCATCATCGCCGAAGCCGCGCATGACGAGCCCGCTGTGATCATCGCCGAGATCGACCCGGCGCAGTCGCTTGCGGCGCGCAAGAAGATCCCCAATTTGAAGAATGCGCGGGATTTCACCATCAATGCCGGCGCGGTGGACGCGCCGCTTCTGCGGGGTGCCGCCTCTTGATCCGCTTTTCCCTGATCTGCGACAACGAGCACGAGTTCGAGGGCTGGTTCCGCAGCAACGACGATTTCGACACCCAGAAGAAGCGCGGCTTTGTCGATTGCCCGAGTTGCGGCTCGCACAAGGTAGAGAAGGCCCTGATGGCGCCGGCCGTTTCGACGGCGCGCAAGCAGGAGACCATAGCGCTCGCCATGGGCGAGGCGCAGAAGCAAGCCCTGGCGCAACTGAAGGCGATGGCCGAGAAGGTGCGCGAGAATGCCGACTATGTCGGCGACAAATTCGCCGAGGAAGCGCGAAAAATCCATTTCGGCGAAACCGACCCACGCGGCATCTACGGCGAAGCGACGCTGGAAGAGGCCAAGGGCCTGGCCGAGGATGGCGTCGATTTCATGCCGATCCCGGTGTTTCCGGACGATCGTAACTGAACGTTCAGCTCACGCTGCCTATCAATTTCTCAAGCAGGTGCGAAAGCGTTTCCCGTTCGGCGTCGCTTAGGCCCGCGAGGATTTCGTGTTCGTTGGCGACGTGGGCGGTCAGGGCCTCGTCGATCAAGGCCAGGCCTTTCTCGGTAAGCTGCACGACGATGCCGCGCCGGTCGTTGGGGTGCGGGCCGCGCTGGGTCAATCCGGCCTTCTCCAGCCGGTCGAGCCGATTGGTCATGGCGCCCGAGGTCACCATCGTCGCCTCGTAGAGAGCGGTCGGCGTCAGCGCGTAAGGTGAGCCTGACCGGCGCAGCGTTGCCAGCACGTCGAACTCGCCGGCTTGCAATCCGAATCGCGCAAACAGCGGCGCAAGGCGATCGCGCGCAATCAGCGACGAGGCTTCGTTCAATCGCCCGAGCACGCCCATCGGCGAGACATCAAGGTCCGGCCGCTCTCGTTTCCACTGCTCGATCGCTCGCGCTGCCCTATCCATTGTCTTACCATTAGATATCTTGACGTTAAGAATCTTTCCATTATCTTACCGCAAGATACAATGCCGGCCAAGAGGCCACGCACGACAGGGTTCGATCATGAAACTTCTCTGGGATTCGGCGCTCGGCCTGCTGGTCGTCACGGGCAGCCTGCTCGGCCTGACACTGCCCTTCGGCAAGCTCGCCACGGCAGCCGGCGTACCGGCTATGGTCTGGGCTTTCATCATTTCGCTCGGCGCCGGCGGCGTGCTGCTGTGCGTGCTCTTGCTGCGCGGGGAGCGTGTCCGGCTCACCGCTCACAAACTGCGCTATTTCTTCGTCACGGCGGCCGTCTCCTATGCCGTCCCCAATCTCCTGATGTTCTCGGCCATCCCGCATCTGGGCGCCGGCTATACCGGCATCATGTTCACGCTGTCGCCTGTCGTCACGCTGGTGTTCTCGATCCTGCTGCGCGTTCGGCGGCCGAACATGCTGGGCATCATTGGCATAGCCGTCGGTTTCGCCGGCGCCGTGATGGTGGCGGTGACGCGCGGCGAGGCCGGCCAGCCGGCCGATCTGTTCTGGGTGGTGACAGGGCTGCTGATCCCGGTCAGCCTTGCCGCCGGCAACATCTACCGCACCGTCGACTGGCCGGAAGGCACCGGCCCGATCGAGCTTGCGGTCGGCAGCCATCTGGCGTCGGCAACGCTGCTGCTCGCAGGCATTCTCGCTCTGTTCGGCATCAAGGCCTTCGCGCCGCTCGGCGGCGTGCCGCTGGTCGTCATCGCGCAGGTCGCATCGGCGTCGGCGATGTTCGCCTTCTTCTTCCGGCTGCAGGCGGTCGGCGGGCCGGTCTATCTCAGCCAGATCGGCTATGTGGCGGCCGCGGTCGGCCTGTTTGCCGGCACCATCTTCCTTGGCGAGCACTATCAGCAGATGACCTGGGCCGGCGCCGTCATCATCACCGCCGGCGTCTTCATCACCACGAAGGCGCAGAGCCAGGCCGTCGCGAAGCCGCAGCCTGCGTAAACGTCGTCAAAGCTTTCCGCTGCCGTCGGCGTCGCCGCCGGGCTCCGGCCTTGGATGCCGGCGGCGGTGCGTGGCGGCGGCCCGCGCCGCCTGTTCGTAGATGCCGGTCATCAGTTCGAGCATACGCGCGACATCTTCAAGCTTGTCGGCCATTTCGGGAATGCGCGTCACGGCATCGATGAGCAGGACGGAGCGGATGTCGGCATAACGCTCGGTCACGCGATGCCCGAGCGGTGTCACTTCGTAGGTGACGCCTGACCTGCCGCTGCCGGTGCGGGTGATCAAGCCACCCTTGAGCAGTTTGCGCAGGCTGTACTGGATGTTGGGAATGTCGTCGCGGTTGGTCATCTGGGCAAGATCGCGCACGCTTTTCGGGCGGTCGTTCATGCGGATGATGTGGAGCAGCGCGTTCTCGGGTCCGCTGGCGGAAAACTCGATCACCGTGGCGAGGCATTCAGCCTGCCAATGGCCGAATGCCTCGTAGGAGCGCATCAGCGCGTACTCGACTTCGGTGACGTCGATCTCCAGCGGCGTGCGCGCCAGATGCCAGCCGCGATCCAGCAATTCGGCCTGTGTTTCCAGAGATTTGCGCCGTTCGTTCATCTGCCTGTCCCCTGCCATCAGCATGCGCTGATCCCGGTGATTGCGTCCACATGAATTTATGATAGACTTTCTATCATAAATTCTAAGCAAAAATGAGGAGAACACCGCCAATGAGCATGCTCGACAAGACCGCGCCTCACGCGCAGCCCTTCTTTCTCGGCACTTTCGCGTCCAATTGTTCCGGCGGCATGACCGTCACCAGGGTTCCCGAGCGTTGGGAAAGTTCCTGGGACAACAATCTGCGCCTGGCGCATCTGCTCGACGAGGCCGGCATCGACTTCATGCTGCCGATCGCGCGCTGGATCGGCTATGGCGGCGAGACCAATTTCCACGGCAACGTGCTGGAGACGATCACCTGGGCGGCCGGCCTTCTGGCGCTCACCCGCAACATCACGGTTTTCGCCACCACCCATACGGCGGCCAACCATCCGGTGGTCGTCGCCAAGCAACTGGCGACCATCGACCAGATCAGCCGCGGCCGAATCGGCCTCAACATCGTCGCCGGCTGGAACAAGCCGGAATATGAGGCGCTTGGCCTGACGCTGCCCGATGACCATGTCACGCGCTACGGCTATGCCCAGGAATGGTTCGATGTCGTCCAGGCGCTGTGGCAGCGCACGGAAGCCTTCGACTGGGATGGCACCTGGTTCAAGCTCAAAAATGTGCTTGGCGATCCGCGCCCGTCGTCACGGCTGCCGATCCTCAATGCCGCCGGGTCGGAGGAGGGCCGCAAATTCGCGGTCCGCAACGCCGATTTCCTGTTCACGCCGGCAATCGACCTGGCGCGCTCCAAGGATGAGATCATTGCGCTGAAGGAGCAGGCGAGGGCCGCTGGCAGCGATGTCGACGTGCTGACCTTTGCCCATGTCGTCTGCCGGCCGACCGAAAAGGAAGCCAAGGACTATCTCGAACATTTCGGCCGCGCCAACGCCGACTGGGCGGCGGTCGACAATCTGGTGCGGTTGCAGTTCGCCCATGCGCAGTCGTTCCCGCATGATCTCCTGGCGCTCATTCGCGACCGCATGGCGGCGGGCCATGGCGGCTTCCCGCTCACCGGCACGCCCGAGCAGGTCGCCAACGGGATCACCGCCTTGCATGCGGCGGGTTTTCGCGGCTCGACGCTGTCCTTCGTCGATTATGTCGAGGAATTCCCCTATTTCCGCGACACCGTGCTACCCATCCTCGAAGAGAGAGGCATCCGCATCGCGCCGCCCGCGATGCAGTCGGCGGCTTAGAAGCGAAGAGGCAATGTCCATGGCAGAAGGTCCGGTCAGCGTCGCCGACTTCCGTGCCGCCATGCGGCTCATCGTCGGCAATGTCAGCGTCATCACCGCCGGTGTCGGCGACGACCGTTCCGGCCTTGTCGTCATTTCGGTGGTCTCGCTGTCGGCCGAGCCGCCCAAGGTGATCGCTTGCGTCAACCGCTCGTCATCGACCTGGCCGGTTATCGAGCGCTACCGGCATTTCGGCGTCAATTCGCTGGGTCCCCAGCATCAAGCCGTGGCGGAGCGTTTCTCCGGCTTTGGCGGCATCAAGGGCAAGGACCGCTATGGGGGCGCCGAATGGATGACGCTGAGGACCGGAGCCGCGCTGCTTTCCGACGCCGTGGCCGCCTTCGACTGCAGCCTTGACGAGATGATCGACCGCGGCACGCATTCCATCGTCATCGGTTCGGTCGAGGCGGTGCGCACCCGCGATGCCGGCCAGGCGCTGATCTATTGGCGGGGCGGCTACCGAGCGCTCAACACTGAGTAGCGAGAGACCGGATCAGACGGATCCTTTTTCCGCCAGCACCATGTAGTTGACGTCCATGTCCTTCGACCGCGCCCAACGATCGGCAAGCGGATTGTAGGTGACGCCGGTGCGGTCGATGATCGTCAGGCTGGCGCCGCCGAGCGCCTTCTCCAGTTCTTCCGGGCGCACCAGCTTGCCGAACTGATGCGTGCCGCGCGGCAGCCAGCGCAGCACATATTCAGCGCCGATGATGGCGAGGCCCAGCGCCTTCAGCGTGCGGTTGATGGTGGCCACGAACATGATGCCGCCGGGCCGGACCATCTGCCCGCATTTGGCGACGAACAGGTCGATGTCGGCGACGTGCTCGACCACTTCCATGTTGAGGATGACGTCGAAAGTCTCGCCGGCGTCGGCAAGGTCCTCAGCCGTCGTGGCGCGGTAGTCGACGATCACATTGCCTTCGGCCGCGTGCAGTTTCGCCACTTCGATGTTCGTCTCGGAGGCATCCGCTCCCACGACCTCGGCACCAAGCCGCGCCATCGGCTCGCACAAAAGACCGCCGCCGCAGCCGATATCGAGGATGCGCAGTCCCTCGAACGGCCGCGCCGCACGAGGGTCGCGGCCGAAGCGCGTCGCTATCTGGTCGCGGATATAGGAAAGCCGGACCGGATTGAACTTATGCAGCGGACGAAACTTGCCGTTCGGATTCCACCATTCGGCGGCAAGGGCGGAAAAGCGTTCCACTTCTCCGGCATCGATCGTCGATCGTCGGGGCTCTGGCATTGATTGGTCTCCTCGAACGCTAGGAAGTCGGGCGTGGGAGCGCGAAAGTCAAGGCAACAATTTTCCCGTACCGATAGGCCGAAGCATCCTGTCAGGGCATGTCAGCTGTCGCGCGCGGCGGTGAAACACAATTGGCGTGGCGGGCGAATGAAGGGCATCGTTTGGATTCGAGGGAGTGCGCAATGTCGGTCATGACGGCCTCGATCCTTTGGCGCCGGCTGGATGTGGAGGGCCACGACGCCTGCCTGCTTTCGCAAGCCGATGACGGGCACAGCCTCAAGGGGCAGGCCATCTTCGTCCAGGACGGCAAGCCATGCTGCCTTGCCTATGAGGTGATTTGCGACGCTGGCTGGCGCACGCGATCGGCGCGGGTCGACGGTTTTCTCGGCATGCGCGAGCTGCACTACGCCATTGAACGACGTGCCGACGGCGAGTGGATGCTGAACGGCGAGGCTCAGCGGGACGTTGCCGGCCTTGTCGACGTCGACCTCGGCTTCACGCCGGCATCGAACCTGCTGGCGATCCGCCGGTTCGACCTCGGCATCGGCGAGACGACGCCCGCCCCAGCCGCCTATCTGAGCTTTCCAACGCTTGAGATGGTGCTTCTCGAGCAAAGCTATCGGCGCCTCGACGGCACCCGCTACGCCTACACTGCGCCCATGTTCGGCTATGACGAGATCCTTGGTGTCTCGCCGCACGGCTTCGTCGTCGACTATCCCGGCCTGTGGACAAACGTGGCTGCGTCAGGCTGAAGGAAGTCCCGGCGCGGCCTATTTCGCGTCCAGCACGTCGCGCAGCTTGGCTTCGAGTTGCTCGATGGTGAACGGCTTGGCCAGGAAGTGCACGTCATGGTCGAGCACGCCGTTATGGACGACGGCATTCCTGGTGAAACCGGTCGTGAAGATGACCTTCAGGCCGGGTTGGCGTGCGACCGCTTCCTCGGCGAGCTTGCGGCCGTTCATCGCAGGCATGACGATATCCGTGAAAAGCAGCGCGATGTCCGATGTCGCTGCCAGCTTCTGCAGGGCCTCCTGGCCACTTCCAACATGGATGACCGTATAGCCGAGTTCGCGCATGGCGTCTGTCGTGGCGGCCCGCACGCGGGCGTCGTCCTCGACGACGAGGATCGTTTCGGTGACCCTGGCGGTGCTCTTGCCATGCCCGGCGCGTGCCGCCGGCTCCTCCGTCCCGAAAAATCGGGGCAGATAGATCCTTATCGTCGTGCCTTGGCCCGGTTCGGAGTAGATCTTGACGTGGCCGCCCGACTGCTTGACGAAGCCGAACACCTGGCTCAGCCCAAGTCCCGTGCCCTTGTTGACCGGCTTGGTCGTGAAGAAGGGGTCGAACGCCTTGGTGATGACCTCGGGCGACATGCCGGTGCCGGTGTCGGTGACCGCGATCATCACATATTGGCCTGGCGTGACTTCGGCATGCGTCGCGGCGTAGGCGTCGTCGAGGTGGCTGTTGGCGGTCTCGATGGTCAACTTGCCGTCATTGTCCATGGCGTCACGGGCGTTGACAGCAAGGTTGAGGATGGCGTTCTCGATCTGGCTGGGGTCGGCGTGGGTTTTCCACAGGCCGGCCGCCAGCACGGTTTCGACGCGGATGCCCTCGCCCAGCGCACGGTGCAGAAGGTCGGACATGCCAGTCACCAGCCGGTTGGTGTCGACCACCTGCGGAGCAAGCGGCTGCAGGCGCGAGAAGGCAAGCAGCCGGGAGGTCAAATTGGCGGCACGGCCGGCTGCATCCGTCGCAGCCTCGACGAATTTCTCGATGTCATTCTCGCCGCGCTTCAGCTTGCGCTGGGCAAGGTTCATGGCGCTGAGGATGACCGCCAGCATGTTGTTGAAATCGTGGGCGATGCCGCCTGTCAGTTGGCCGACCGCCTCCATCTTCTGCATCTGGCGGATCTGGGATTCGGCCTTCTCGCGCGTGTTGATCTCGTTGCCGAGCTCGATGTTCTTGCGCATCAGCTCTTCCTGGGCGGTGGCGACCTCGCGGAAGCGGCGGCGGGATTGGCGGATCGTGTAGGCACCGAGCAGGAAGATCGCGACGAGGGCCGCAAGCGAACCGACACGCAGCCAGGCCTCGACCTGGTCCGTGTGCTCGTCGCGCGCTGCGATGTCGGCGGCGCCGATGCGCCGGATCGTGTCCATGCTGGCGCGGATCTCGTCCATGGCGGCCTTGCCCTGGCCGCTGCGGACCAGTTCCAGCGCCTTCGACGCATCGCCCTTGTCGTAGAGGGCGATCGTCTCGGACAGTTCAGCCTGTTTTTGCGCCAGTGCGTCCTTGATGTGGCTGATCTGCGGGGCGAGCTGATCGTTGGATGATGTCATGGCATCGATGCGGGCAAGTTGCCCCGGGATTGCATCGACAGCCTTCTGGTACGGTTCGAGATAGGATTTCTCGCCGGTCAGCAGATAGCCGCGCTGGCCGGCCTCGGCATCCTGCGCCAATGAAAGCAGCCCTGAAAGCTGTTGCTGGTATTCGATTGTCTCGCGCGCGGCGGCACGATTGGCCCTTTGTCCCTCGACCAGCAGGGCACGGGTGCCGACGATCAACGCCAGCACGGCGAAGCCGGCAACAAGCGGCAGCGATTGCAACCGCATGGCGCGCCGAAGACGAGCAATCATCTGTTATGCCGAACCAAAAGGAATTCCCCGCGGGCAGCATTTGGTAAGCGGCGCGGCGCCGGATGGCAATATACCGTCTTCTTGAAGCCGGCATTCCGCTGCCAGCCTTGCGAAACCCAAAGCATTTGGCTAAGGAGGCCGCGCATTCAGCGGCCGGCGCCAGCCGGGCGCTTTCCTTCGTTTTCGGCCCCGAGCCGGCTTCAGTCAAAGGCATTTCGCTTCCATGGCGCGTATCGTGATGAAATTCGGCGGAACCTCCGTCGCCGACATCGCCCGCATCCGCAATGTGGCGCGTCACGTCAAACGCGAGGTCGATGCCGGCCACGAGGTCGCAGTGGTGGTTTCGGCGATGGCCGGCAAGACCAACGAGCTCGTAGCCTGGACGCGCGAGGCCTCGCCGATGCACGACGCACGCGAATATGACGCGGTCGTCGCTTCCGGCGAACAAGTCACTGCCGGTCTGCTCGCCATCACCTTGCAGAACATGGGTGTGCATGCCCGCTCCTGGCAGGGCTGGCAGATCCCGATCAAGACCGACAACGCGCATGGCGCGGCGCGCATCCTCGACATTGACGGCGCCTTCCTGATCAAGCGCTTCGGCGAGGGCCAGGTGGCGGTCATAGCCGGCTTCCAGGGCATCGGGCCGGATAACCGCATCGCGACCCTCGGACGTGGCGGTTCCGACACCAGCGCGGTCGCCATCGCCGCGGCGGTCAGGGCCGACCGCTGCGACATCTATACCGACGTCGACGGGGTCTACACCACCGATCCGCGCATCGAGCCCAAGGCGCGGCGGCTGGCCAAGATCTCCTTCGAGGAAATGCTTGAAATGGCCTCGCTCGGCGCCAAGGTTCTGCAGGTGCGTTCGGTCGAGCTTGCCATGGTGCACAGGGTGCGTACGTTCGTGCGGTCGTCCTTCGACGATCCCGATGCGCCCGGAATGGGGGATTTGCTCAATCCTCCGGGAACGCTCATTTGCGACGAGGAAGAGATCGTGGAACAGCAGGTCGTCACCGGAATTGCCTACGCCAAGGACGAGGCCCAGATTTCGCTGCGCCGCGTCGGCGACCGTCCCGGCGTCGCCGCCGGCATTTTCGGGCCGCTGGCCGAGGCCAACATCAATGTCGACATGATCGTCCAGAACATCTCCGAGGACGGCAAGTTCACCGACATGACCTTCACGGTGCCCTCGGGCGACGTCGACAAGGCGCTGGCCGTGCTCGACCGGCTGAAGGCCGAGGTCGGCTACGATGTCGTGCAGTCGGAGGCCGGCATGTCGAAGGTCTCGGTCATCGGCATCGGCATGAGGAGCCACGCCGGTGTCGCCGCCACCGCTTTCAAGGCTCTGGCCGAGAAGGCGATCAATATCCGCGCCATCACCACCTCCGAGATCAAGATTTCGATACTGATCGACGGTCCGTACACCGAACTTGCGGTTCGCACTTTGCATTCCGTCTACGGTCTGGATAAGCAGTAGCAAGACTGAATCAGTTGTTGCGCGCATGCCGGCAGCGGCGGAAACTGCGCCGGCAAGTGTTTCATTGGAGAAGAAGCCGCGATGCGTGACCAGGCCAGTGGCCCGCGCGTTTTGCTGAAACGGCTCCGCGAGCTCATGCAAGAGCCGCTGGAGCCGCAGGAGCGGCTTGACCGGATCGTACGCGATATCGCCTCCAACATGGTCGCCGAAGTGTGCTCGCTCTATGTGCTGCGCGCCGATTCGGTGCTCGAGCTCTACGCCACCGAGGGTCTGAACCCGAACGCCGTCCATTTGGCGCAGTTGCGGCTGGGGCAAGGCCTGGTCGGCACCATCGCGGCCAGCGCGCGGCCGCTCAACCTGTCCAACGCGCAGGAACATCCGGCCTTCGCCTATCTGCCGGAGACCGGGGAAGAGATCTACAATTCCTTCCTCGGCGTGCCGGTGCTCAGGGCAGGGCGCACGCTGGGCGTGCTTGTCGTGCAGAACAAGACCATGCGCCATTACCGCGACGACGAGGTCGAGGCGCTGGAAACCACCGCCATGGTCATCGCCGAGATGATCGCCACCGGCGATCTGGCGCGATTGACCCGACCTGGGCTGGAACTCGACCTGCGCCGGCCCGTCAGCTTCACCGGCCTGTCCTTCAATGATGGCGTCGGGCTCGGCCATGTCGTACTGCACGAGCCGCGCATCGTCGTCACCAATCTGTTCAACGAGGACAGCGAGGAAGAGGTCCGGCGGCTGGAGAGCTCGCTCGGTTCGCTGCGGCTCTCCATCGACGACATGCTGGAGCGCCGCGACGTCGCCTTCGAGGGCGAACATCGCCAGGTGCTGGAAGCCTACCGCATGTTCGCCAACGACCGCGGCTGGGTGAGGCGCCTGGAAGAGGCGATCCGCAACGGCCTGACGGCGGAAGCTGCCGTGGAAAAGGTGCAGAGCGACATGCGCGCGCGCATGCTGCACATGACCGATCCCTATCTGCGCGAGCGGATGAGCGATTTCGACGACCTCGCCAACCGGCTCTTGCGCCAGCTGATGGGCCGCGGGCCGGAGGATGTCGCGGCCTCGCTGCCGAAGGACGCCATCATCGTCGCCCGCTCGATGGGCGCGGCCGAGCTGCTCGACTATCCCAGGGAAAAAATGCGTGGGCTGGTGCTCGAGGATGGTGCTGCCACCAGCCACGTCGTCATCGTCGCGCGCGCCATGGGCATTCCGGTCGCCGGCCAGATGAAGGGCGCCGTTTCCATGGCGGAAAACGGCGATGCCATCATCGTCGATGGCGAGGAAGGCACGATCCATCTGCGGCCGCAGTCCGATCTCGAAGCCGCCTATGCCGAAAAGGTGCGCTTCCGCGCCCGCCGGCAAGAGGTCTATCGCGAGCTGCGCAAGAAGCCGTCGACGACCCGGGACGGCGTGCAGGTCGATCTCTTGATGAATGCCGGGCTTGCCGTCGACCTGCCGCAACTGGCCGAGTCGGGCGCTGCCGGCATCGGCCTGTTCCGCACCGAACTGCAGTTCATGGTCGCCTCGACCTTTCCGCGCGCCGAGGCGCAGGAGAAACTCTATCGCGACGTGCTGGAGGCCGCGCGCGGCAAGCCTGTCACCTTCCGCACCATCGACATCGGCGGTGACAAGGTGCTGCCCTATTTCAAGGGCGCCATCCAGGAAGAAAACCCGGCGCTCGGCTGGCGGGCGATCCGCCTGACGCTCGACCGGCCAGGCCTGCTGCGCACCCAGATCCGCGCCTTGCTGAAGGCCAGCGGCGGGCGCGAGCTCAAGCTGATGCTGCCGATGGTGACCGAACTCGGCGAGATCGCCCAGGCGCGCGAAATCATCGACCGCGAAGTGCGGCATCTCTCGCGCTTCGCCCATCATCTGCCGACCAGCCTGAAGCTGGGCGCGATGCTGGAAGTGCCGTCGCTGCTGTTCCAGCTCGACGAATTGATGAAGGCGGTCGATTTCGTCTCGGTTGGTTCGAACGATCTGTTCCAGTTCGTCATGGCGGTCGACCGTGGCAACACGCAACTGGCCAACCGTTTCGACACGCTGTCGGCGCCGTTCCTGCGCGTGCTCAAGCAGATCGCCGATGCCGGCATCCGCAACCACACGCCGGTGACGCTGTGCGGCGAACTTGCCGGAAAACCCATATCCGCCATGGCGCTGATCGGTCTCGGCTTCCGGTCGATCTCGATGTCGCCGGCCTCGATCGGCCCGGTCAAGGCAATGCTGACGGAGCTGCCGCTGGATGAGCTGACGGCGTTCTTCGACGACAATCTGATGGCGCCGGCGCAGGGGTTGCCGATGCGGGCGCTGCTGCAGGCCTTCGCCGACGACCGCTCGATCCCGTTGTAGCGCCTCCATCATGGTCAATTTGCCCCGCGATCGTATGGATCAAGTCGTCAAGCGTTTCGAGATGCTCGAAGCGCAGATGTCGGCCGGCCCGGCACCGGACGCCTATGTGAAGATGGCATCGGAATATGCCGAGCTGCAGGACATGGTGGCCAAGGTCAGGGAATTGCGCTCGGCCGAGCATGAGCAGGCCGACCTCGAGGCGATGCTTGCCGACAAGGGCACCGACGCCGAGATGCGGGCGCTCGCCGAGGCGGATCTGCCCGGCGTGGAGGAGCGTATCGAAACGCTGCAGAAGGACATCCAGATCCTGCTTCTGCCCAAGGATGCCGCCGACGACAAGAACGCCATCCTCGAAATCCGTGCCGGCACCGGCGGCGACGAGGCGGCCCTCTTCGCCGGCGACCTGTTTCGCATGTATGAGCGCTACGCCGCCGAACGCGGCTGGCGGTTCGAGACGGTGTCGGCCAGCGACGGCGATGCCGGCGGGTTCAAGGAAATCATCGCCACCGTCTCGGGCAAGGGCGTCTTTGCCCATCTGAAATTCGAATCCGGCGTGCATCGCGTGCAACGCGTGCCGGCGACCGAGGCCAGTGGGCGCATTCACACCTCGGCGGCGACCGTCGCCGTGCTGCCGGAAGCGGAAGAAGTCGACATCGAAATCCGCGCCGAAGACATTCGCATCGACACGATGCGCGCCTCGGGCTCCGGCGGCCAGCACGTCAACACCACCGATTCAGCGGTGCGCATCACCCATTTGCCGACCGGCATCATGGTGGTGCAGGCGGAGAAGTCGCAGCACCAGAACCGGGCGAAGGCCATGCAGATCCTGCGCGCCCGGCTCTACGACCTGGAGCGCAGCAAGGCGGACGAGGAGCGCTCCGAATCGCGCAAATCGCAGGTCGGCTCCGGTGACCGCTCGGAGCGCATCCGCACCTACAATTTCCCGCAAGGCCGCGTCACCGACCATCGCATCAACCTGACGCTCTACAAGCTCGACCGGGTGATGATGGGCGAGCTCGACGAGATCGTCGACGCGCTGATCGCCGATCACCAGTCGAAGCTGCTCGCCGATATCGGCCTTGATGGCTGACCCTCTGCCCGATGCGCTGGGGCCGCTGCTGCGGGAAGCGCGGGCCAGGCTTGTGGCGGCCGGCGGGGTCGACGATCCGACGCTCGATGCGCGGCTGATCGTCGAACATTTTTCCGGCACGACGCGCACGCAGGCCATTGCCGATCCTCAACGCATGATCGACGGCAACGCCATTGCCGCTATCGATGCCGCCCTGAAACGCCGTGCCGGTGGCGAACCGGTGCACCGCATCCTGGGTTACCGCGAATTCTACGGTTTGCGCCTGTCGCTGTCGCCGGAAACGCTCGAGCCGAGGCCGGATACCGAAACACTGGTCGAGGCGGTGCTGCCCTTCGTCAAGGCGACGGCCGCGCGGGAGGGCGCCTGCCGCATCCTTGATCTCGGCACCGGGACGGGCGCCATCGCGCTCGCGCTGCTGAGTGCCGTGCCGGCCGCGACCGCCACCGGCGTCGACATTTCCGCCGGCGCGCTGGCGACGGCGGCGCGCAATGCCGGGGAACTCGGGCTTGGCGGCCGGTTCACGACGGTGCAGTCGGACTGGTTCGAAAAAGTTTCCGGCCGATACCATGTAATTGCCGCAAACCCTCCCTATATACCTTCAGGAGACATTGGGAATCTGCAGGACGAGGTCCGCGATTTCGACCCACGCCTGGCCCTGGATGGCGGCGTGGATGGACTGAACCCCTACAGGATCATTGCCGCCGAGGCGGCGCGGTTTCTAGAAGCCGAAAGCAGGATTGCGGTCGAGATCGGCCACACGCAACGCAATGAGGTTACGGATATATTCGAGGCGGCTGGTTATGCATCGGCTGCTGCTTTGCGTGATCTCGGCGGAAACGACAGGGTTCTTGTCTTTCAATGGGGATAAGCCTTGACGCAGTGCGAAAAAACCGCTTGGCAATACCGGGGAATGCGGCTAGGGTCGCCTCAACCGGATGAGACGAAGCAGGCAGTGCTCTTAGCGATTCGGTCCTCCTTGGAAATAGCTGCCTTCTTGCGCAAACGACGCCCAAGCTTCGTGCGGGAATCGTCCGGCAAGTGATGTAACCGGAACAGGATGGCACGTGGCGCCAACGCAATTGATGCGGGCGAACGCCGGTGAAGAAACGAAACGGCTGGCTGCATGAGCGCCTCCGTTCGTAACGAGTTTTCGAAAATTTCAAGATGAAGAGAGTCGAATGAGGCCACAACAGCAGAACAGGCGCATGCGCGGTCGCAACAACAATGGCGGCGGCGGTGGCAACAACAATAACAACAACAACCGCAAGGGCCCGAATCCCCTGACGCGCAATTACGAGAGCAACGGTCCGGATGTGAAGATCCGTGGATCGGCTCAGCAGATCGCCGAGAAATACGCCACCCTGGCCCGTGATGCGCAAAGCTCCGGCGACCGGGTCATGGCGGAGAACTATCTCCAGCACGCCGAACACTACAATCGCATCATTGCCGCCGCGCAGGCGCAGATGCCGATCCAGAACGTCCAGCAGAACCGCGACGATTTCGACGATGACGGCGATGAGGATCGCGACGATTTCGAGAATGCCGGCAACAATGGCGCCGGCAATGGCGGCAACACCGTTTCCGATCCGCAAATTCCTGTCATCAACCACGGCGCCGGTCCGCAGCCGGTGATCGAGGGCATGCCGGCCGAGGTCGCGCTGAACCGTGATGGCCGCGACAATCGTGACAATGGCGGCCGTGACAATAACGGGCGCAACAATGGCGGCCGCGACAACAATGGCGGGCGTCACCGCGATCGCCGCCCCAATGGCGGCTATGGCCAGAATGGCCAGCGTGATTATGCGTCATCGACCGAGCAGGGCGGCCAGCAGCGTAACGAAGCCCCGGCACAGGCAGAGGTACAGCTAGAGTCCGGTTCGCCGGCCGAGACCATTGCGGTGGCCGAGCCGGCTCCGCTGTTCGAGAGTTTTTCGCCGGCGGCTCTCGCCGCCCAGGCCGAGCTCAACGAGGCGGCCGCCGAGAGCGGTGCTGCCCGTCGCCCGCGTCGTCCGCGCCGTCCGCGCGCCAATGCCGACCAGGTCGATAGCGGTGGCGACAATGCGGATGCCGGCGAAGTGGCCGCGACCCCGGCCGATAGCGGCAATGCCGAGCCGGCGATCGTCGACATCGACAACTGATCGAACGGTATTTCAAGACGTCAGACGGCGGAGAGAAATCTCCGCCGTTTTCGTTTGGCCGGACGTGGAATATTATGCATTGACCGATATCAAGGCGTCTTGAGACGGCATGGTCCATGCACCATATCTCGGCTGAGCAGGATCCGGCTCGAATGGGCGGGTCCGTCACCGCAATCTGATCCGGTGCCGCAAAGCGGGCCGGTGATGGAAGGAGACAGATATGAACCTTGAAAAGTACTCCGAGCGCGTGCGCGGCTTCATCCAGTCCGCACAGACCATGGCGCTCTCCCGCAATCACCAGCAATTCACCCCCGAACACATTTTGAAGGTGCTCGTCGACGATGACGAGGGCCTGGCCGCGTCGCTGATCGAGCGCGCCGGCGGCAATGTCCGCGACGTCAAGCTCGGCGTCGAGACGGCACTCGAGGCAATGCCGAAGGTGGAGGGCGGCAACGGCCAGCTCTATCTGGCGCAGCCGCTGGCCAAGGTGTTCTCGACGGCCGAAGAACTGGCCAAGAAGGCTGGTGACAGCTTCGTCACGGTCGAGCGGCTGCTGCAGGCGCTCACCATGGAAAAGTCGGCCAAGACGGCCGACATCCTGGCCAAGGCCGGCGTCACCGCGCAGGCGCTGAACCAAGTCATCAACGATGTCCGCAAGGGCCGCACCGCCGATTCGGCGAGTGCCGAGCAGGGCTATGACGCGCTGAAGAAGTACGCGCGCGACCTGACGGCGGATGCGCGCGCCGGCAAGCTCGATCCGGTCATCGGCCGCGACGACGAGATCCGCCGCACCATCCAGGTGCTGTCGCGCCGCACCAAGAACAATCCGGTGCTGATCGGCGAGCCGGGCGTCGGCAAGACGGCGATCGCCGAAGGCCTGGCGCTGCGCATCGTCAATGGCGACGTGCCGGAATCGTTGAAGGACAAGCAACTGATGGCGCTCGACATGGGCGCGCTGATTGCCGGCGCCAAATATCGCGGCGAGTTCGAAGAGCGGCTCAAGGCAGTGCTTTCGGAAGTCACCTCTGCGGCAGGCGGGATCATCCTGTTCATCGACGAGATGCATACGCTGGTCGGCGCCGGCAAGGCGGACGGCGCGATGGACGCGTCGAACCTGTTGAAGCCGGCGCTCGCGCGCGGCGAACTGCATTGCGTCGGCGCGACCACGCTCGATGAATACAGAAAGCATGTCGAGAAGGATCCGGCACTTGCCCGCCGCTTCCAGCCCGTCTTCGTCGACGAGCCGACGGTGGAGGACACCGTCTCGATCCTGCGCGGCCTGAAGGAAAAGTACGAGCAGCACCACAAGGTGCGTATCTCGGACTCGGCGCTGGTGGCGGCGGCAACGCTGTCCAACCGCTATATCGCCGACCGCTTCCTGCCCGACAAGGCGATCGATCTGGTCGACGAAGCCGCTTCGCGGCTCAGGATGCAGGTCGATTCCAAGCCCGAGGCGCTGGACGAGATCGACCGCCGCATCATGCAGCTCAAGATCGAGCGCGAGGCGCTGAAGGTCGAGACGGACGATGCCTCGAAGGACCGGCTCGCCCGCCTGGAGAAGGAGCTTGTCGGCCTCGAGGAGGAATCGACCGAGATCACCGCCAAGTGGCAGGCCGAGAAGCAGAAGCTCGGGCTTGCCGCCGACCTGAAGAAGCAGCTCGACGAGGCACGCAACGATCTCGCCATTGCCCAGCGCAAGGGCGAGTTCCAGCGCGCCGGCGAGCTTGCCTATGGCAAGATCCCGGAACTGGAAAAGAAGCTGAAGGAAGCCGAAGCCCAGGACGGCAAGGCCGGTATGGTCGAGGAAGTGGTCACCCCCGACCACGTCGCCCATATCGTCTCGCGCTGGACCGGCATTCCGGTCGACAAGATGCTGCAGGGCGAGCGCGACAAGCTGCTGCGCATGGAAGACGAGATCGGCAAGCGGGTCGTCGGCCAGGGCGAAGCGGTGCAGGCTGTTTCCAAGGCGGTGCGGCGCGCGCGTGCCGGTCTGCAGGATCCGAACCGGCCGATCGGTTCGTTCATCTTCCTGGGACCGACGGGCGTCGGCAAGACCGAACTGACCAAGGCTTTGGCAAGCTTCCTGTTCGACGACGACAGCGCCATGGTGCGCATCGACATGTCGGAGTTCATGGAAAAGCACTCGGTCGCCCGGCTGATCGGCGCGCCTCCCGGCTATGTCGGCTATGAGGAGGGCGGCGCGCTGACCGAAGCGGTGCGGCGCCGGCCCTATCAGGTCGTGCTGTTCGACGAGATCGAGAAGGCGCATCCCGATGTCTTCAACGTGCTCTTGCAGGTGCTCGATGACGGCCGGCTCACCGACGGGCAGGGGCGCACGGTCGATTTCCGCAACACGCTGATCATCATGACGTCGAACCTTGGCGCCGAATATCTGGTCAATCTCGGTGAGGACCAGGATGTCGACGCCGTGCGCGACGAGGTGATGGGCGTGGTCAAGGCATCGTTCCGGCCGGAGTTCCTGAACCGCGTCGACGAGGTGATCCTGTTCCACCGGCTGCGCCGCAAGGACATGGACCGCATCGTCGAGATCCAGCTCAAGCGGCTGGAAAGCCTGCTCGTCGATCGCAAGATCACGCTGTCGCTGGATCACGAGGCGATCGAGTGGCTGGCGGCCAAGGGCTACGATCCGGCCTATGGCGCGCGGCCGCTGAAGCGGGTGATGCAGAAGGAACTGCAGGATCCGCTGGCTGAGAAGATCCTGCTCGGCGAGATACTCGACGGTTCGACCGTCAAGGTCACGTCAGGTTCCGACCGGTTGAACTTCCGCTCGAAGCCGACGGTCGTCGCGACCGAAGCGGCGGCCTGATTTTTCAACGCCGCGCGTCCATCCTGGACGCGCGGCGTTTTCATCGTGATGGGGGCGGATGACGCTGGACGACTACAACGGCTTTTGCGCATCGCTGCCCGCGGCAAACCACGTCGTCCAATGGGGCGGCGCCCATGTCTGGAAGGTCGGAACCAAGGTGTTTGCGATCGGCGGCTGGGATCAGGGCCAGCAGCTCTTCGTGACATTCAAATGTTCCGATATCGCCTTTGACGTGCTGAAGGAGCAGCCGGGCTTGCGGCCCGCGCCCTATCTTGCCTCGCGCGGCATGAAATGGATCCAGCGTCGGACAAGCCAGAGCATGGATGATGGTGCGCTGAAGGACTATTTGCGCGAGAGCCATCGCCTTGTCGCCCTGAAGCTGACCAAGGGGGCGCGCAAGGAATTGGGGCTCGCGAGCTAGCGCGTATTCGTCGGTGCGCCGAAAAACCGCCATCTTCATGCCCGGTTCATATTGGAACCATAGGGTGGGGTAACTGGTTTGCTGGCGAAAGGGTTCGCCCAGCAAACAACGCCGGGCGGCGGCAATTACGGACCGGAGAGTTTGGCCACGATGTTCCGCACGATCTTTGCCCTTTCGGCGCTTGCTACCGGGCTTGTGTCTTTCGGTGCGCTTGCCGCGCCGACGCAGGATGACGCTCCAAGGGTTGCCCGCGCCACCAATGACGGCGGCATTCTTGTGGCCCAGGACGGAAATCTGGACATCTACTACGACGCCCGCGGCAACCGCGTCATCGTCGATGCCGACACCGGCAAGGTCATCGCCATCCAGCCGCCGCAAACACGGCTTGACCGCCGCGCGCTGCGCCGCGAGACAAGGCTGCGCGAATTGGGCCGGGCTCCCGCCGACGATGACCGCTACTATCTCGACGATCCGCAAGACATGGCGCGGTTCCGCCGCAAGCAGTTGGAAGAGGAAGGCCGGGTCATCCCGCCGCCGGTGGACGAATCCGACCCCTATGGTGACAATTCGGTCGATGCCTATCCGCCGGCGCCGCAGGACGACGGCAGCTATCCCGATGCGCCGCAGCCGGCAAAGCCGCGCACCATCAAGCGCCAGCCGCTGAACGAGGCCGCGATAGACCCCGCGCAGCCGGACGTGCAGCAGGCGAATCCGGACGCGCAAGCGGCCCTGCCGCCGGACACAGGCGGCAAGGCCGCCGTCGATCCGTCGCTGTCGCTTGGCGTGCGCCAGGACGTGGCGGCGCTGCAGGTGCTGCTCGACCGCGGCGGCGCTTCGCCGGGCGTGATCGATGGGCGCTTCGGCTCGAACGTCGACAAGGCTTTGGCCGCCTATAACCAGATCACCGGCAGCAATCTGAAGTCGACTGATACCGTCGGCATCCAGGCAGCACTCGCGCAATCGGGCGGCGATGCTTTCGCCAATTACACAATCACAGCGGAAGATGCGGCCGGTCCCTATGTCGCCTCGATCCCGGAAGACTACGGCCAGAAGGCGCAGCTCAACTGCATGTGCTACACCTCTGTCACCGAGGCGCTGGGGGAGCGCTTCCACATGGACGAGAACTATCTGAAGTCGATCAACAAGGGCCTCGACTTCAACCGCCCCGGCACGATCATCAAGGTCGCCAATTTCGGCAAGCTGGTGTCGACGCCGGTCGCGCGCATCGTCGCCGACAAGACCAAGAAGGAAGTGTACGCCTACGATGCGGGCGGCAAGCTGGTCGCAGCCTATCCCGCCACTATCGGTTCGGCCGATACGCCGTCGCCCACCGGCATTCACGCCGTGTCGCGCATCGCGCTCGACCCGAACTACACCTACAATCCGAACATCAACTTCAAACAGGGCCAGAACGACAAGATCCTGACCATTCCGCCTGGTCCCAACGGTCCGGTTGGCTCGGTGTGGATCGCCCTGGACAAGCCGACCTACGGCATCCACGGAACGCCCGAGCCGTCGAAGATCGGCAAGACCGAAAGCCATGGCTGCGTGCGCCTCACCAACTGGGACGCGCGCGAACTCGCCAAGCTGGTATCGCCTGGCGTCACAGTGGAGTTTGTCGGCGGACCTTCAGCCGATGATTTTGCGCAGCAATGAGCCGCGCAGCGCGGTGGCATAGATCAGCTGCACCACAAGGATGAAGCCGACGCTGAGCAGCGGCGTGGCCAGGCAGAGTAGCGCGCCGATCGCCCACAGAATCTGGGCCTTGACGATGCGCAGATAGACCGTGCGTTTCGTTTCGGCATCGACGTCTTCTGCGACAAAGCCGTTCTTCTCCGCATAGCGCCAGCTGGCGAACAGCGTGACGCCGAGCATCAGCAGGTTGAGCCAGTAGACCAGCACCGCGGTCCTGAATTCGAGGAAGTCGGCCAGAAGGTCGGTCGAGAACGGCAAGAGCGCGATGAAGGCGAGAAAGCAGAGATTGAGCGTGGCAAGCCGCCTGTCGGATTTGGCGATTAGCCCATGCTGCGCCTGCTGGCCGAACCAGAAGATTGTCAGCGTCAGGAAGCTCAAGGCATAAGTCAGGAAGCGCGGTGCCAGTGCCGCAATGGCGACGAGCAGATCGTGCTCGGAATGTACGGTCTCGTGCGCCGGCACCCTGATCTCGAGCACGATGAGCGTGAGCGCGATGGCAAAGACGCCGTCGGTGATGCCGACAATGCGGCCGCGTCCTTCCGCCGACGCTTCGAGTGGACGTTTCATCGATTTTTCCCCGGCTGCCGTCTTCCGGAAAACTTAGCATGACTGCCAGGGTTTGCATCGACACGGGACGCATCCTGGCCAATTGGCTGGTTTCAAGGACTGCAAGCGGCTGGCCGGTTGTTGCCGGCGCGCATGAGGTCTAAGCAGGGTGTCATGCATTCGCCGAATGAAGCCGCCGCAGTCCCGCTGACCAGACCGGTCACGAACGGAACCTTTTGTCCGCAAGCGCAGCGGCGATTCGTCCTGATCGCGGCGATTCTGGCCTCGGCGCTCGGCTTCATCGACGGGTCGATCCTGGCCATCGCCATGCCGGCGATCCGCGTCAACCTCGGCGCCAGCCTTGCCGAGGCGCAATGGATCTCCAATGCCTATGCGTTGACGCTTTCGGCGCTGATCCTTGCCGGTGGCGCCGCCGGCGACCGGTTCGGGCTGCGCCGTGCCTTCGTGGCCGGCATCGCGCTGTTCATCGTTGCCTCGCTTGCCTGCGCGCTGGCGCCGAATGCTGTCGTGCTGATCGCGTTTCGCGCGCTCCAGGGCATTGGTGCGGCGATCATGGTGCCGGGCAGTCTCGCCATCATCGCCAAGGCCTATCCGAAAAAGGAGCGCGGCCGTGCAATCGGCATCTGGGCGGCAGCCTCGGCGCTGACCACGGCCCTTGGGCCGGTGCTCGGCGGCCTGGTGCTGTCGGCTTTCGGCGATGGCATCTGGCGGGCGATCTTTGCCGTCAACCTGCCGCTCGGCCTGATCTCGATCTACCTGCTGCTCGTCAAGATTCCGGCTGATGCGGCAACGGAAAAACGCAGCCTCGATCTCGGCGGTGGAGCGCTCGCGACGTTGGCGTTCGGCGCACTCGCCTATGGGCTGACGTCTATGAGTTCGAGCGGCGAGGGTCACATGGCGGGGCCGAGCATTGCCGCCGGCGCCGTGCTGCTTGGGGTCTTCATCCTGTTCGAACAGCGGCAGAGCGAGCCGATGATCGACCTCAGCCTGTTTCGCATCGGCGCTTTCGCCGGTGCCAATGTGGCGACCTTCTTCCTGTATTTCGCTCTGTCGGCCAATCTTTTCTACCTGCCGATGCTGCTGATCGCCGGCTGGGGACTGAGCACGGCCGAGGTCGGCTTCATCTTCCTGCCGCTGTCGGCATCGATTGCGCTTCTGTCGGGGCCGGTCGGCCAGTTGTCGGACCGGATAGGACCGCGTTTCCCGATCGCCTGCGGCAGCCTGATCGTGGCTTTCGCCTTCGCCGGACTTGCCTTGCTCGCCCATGCCGGCATCCACCATTTCTGGACCGGAGTATTTCCGCTGATGGCGCTGATGGGCCTCGGCATGGCGCTGGTCGTCTCGCCACTTTCCACCGCGATCATGACGGCGGTGGAAGACAAGGATACGGGGGCCGCCTCCGGCATCAACAATGCCGTCTCGCGCATTGGCGGCCTGATCGCGGTGGCGGCAATGGGATCGCTTGCCACATGGGTCTATTCAACGATGCTCGACACCAGCGTCAGGCCGGGCATTCCAGGTTTTGGCGAACCAGTATCGACAGGTTTGCCGCCGGAACTTGAGGCAACGCGGCTTGCTGCCAGCGACATGGCTTTTTCAGCCATATCCTTGACGACCGCCGTGCTCTGCCTGCTTGCAGCAATCATCGCCTGGATGACCGTTTCGGGTCAGGCGCTGCCCTGGCCGCGCCGCGCCGATGGATCGTCGGCTGATTCGTCGCGAAGCTGATTTGCCCATGCGGGATCGGCCGAGGTTCAGCCGTCGATCTTGGCGCTGGCGACCTTCAGCGAGTTGCCATCTTCCTGCTTCAGCAGATCGTCGATGCGCTCGCGTTCGCGTTTGAAAGCGACGAGATCGTCGCCCTTCAGCACCTTGCCGACCGGCAGCCGAACACGCATCGAATCGACTTTGGTACCGTTGACGATCAGCTCGTAGTGGAGGTGCGGACCGGTGGAAAGACCGGTCTGGCCGAGATAGCCGATGACCTGGCCCTGGCGAACCCGAACGCCCGGCTCGATGCCTTTCGCAAAGGCGCTCTGGTGATTGTAGGAGGTCTCGTAGCCATTGGCATGGCGCAGGATGATCTGCTTGCCATAGCCGCCAGCCCAGCCGGCCTTCTCGACGACGCCGTTGCCGGCGGCGATGATCGGCGATCCGATCGGGGCGGCCCAGTCGGTGCCTGTGTGCATGCGGACATACCCCAGGATAGGATGCTTGCGCGCACCAAAGCCGGAGGTGAATCTTCCGTTGGG
>Ga0209148_1000069_pt1:187500-190000 | contig 334444 bp, 317 predicted proteins | sample AraplaCol_mMF_r2_2_FD_184288 | JGI IMG/M metagenome (GOLD analysis project Ga0209148, IMG submission 184288) | Arabidopsis root microbial communities from North Carolina, USA - plate scrape CL_Col_mMF_r2 (SPAdes) (version 2) | ecosystem: Host-associated > Plants > Roots >... | reverse complement strand
TCCAAGCCTAAGTACTCGTGCATGACCGATAGCGAACTAGTACCGTGAGGGAAAGGTGAAAAGCACCCCGACAAGGGGAGTGAAAGAGTACCTGAAACCGATTGCCTACAAACAGTGGGAGCCCGCAAGGGTGACCACGTACCTTTTGTATAATGGGTCAGCGACTTAGTGTGACGAGCAAGCTTAAACCGCTAGGTGTAGGCGCAGCGAAAGCGAGTCTGAACAGGGCGTTCAGTTCGTCGCATTAGACCCGAAACCGAGTGATCTAGCCATGAGCAGGTTGAAGGTAAGGTAACACTTACTGGAGGACCGAACCCATAACTGTTGCAATAGTTCGGGATGACTTGTGGCTAGGGGTGAAAGGCCAATCAAACTCGGAAATAGCTGGTTCTCCGCGAAATCTATTTAGGTAGAGCGTCGACCGAATACCCCAGGGGGTAGAGCACTGGATGGGCTAGGGGTCCTCACCGGATTACCAAACCTAACCAAACTCCGAATACCTGGGAGTACTAGTCGGCAGACACACGGCGGGTGCTAACGTCCGTCGTGAAAAGGGAAACAACCCTGACCTACAGCTAAGGTCCCCAAGTTATGGCTAAGTGGGAAAGGATGTGAGGATCCCAAAACAACCAGGATGTTGGCTTAGAAGCAGCCATCATTTAAAGAAAGCGTAACAGCTCACTGGTCTAAATAAGGGTCTTTGCGCCGAAAATGTAACGGGGCTAAAGCCATACACCGAAGCTTAGGGTTTGGTCCGCAAGGGCCAAGCGGTAGCGGAGCGTTCTGTAAGCTGATGAAGCCATACCCGTGAGGGGTGGTGGAGGTATCAGAAGTGCGAATGCTGACATGAGTAACGTAAGGGGAGTGAGAGACTCCCCCGCCGAAAGACCAAGGGTTCCTGCTTAAAGCTAATCTGAGCAGGGTTAGCCGGCCCCTAAGACGAGGCGGAAACGCGTAGTCGATGGGAACCACGTTAATATTCGTGGGCTTGGAGGTAGTGACGGATCATTGAGGTAGTCCAATCTTATCGGATTGAACGGGCTGCTGCGTGGTTCCAGGAAATAGCTCCTCCTTATAAACCGTACCCGAAACCGACACTGGTGGTCTGGTAGAGTATACCAAGGCGCTTGAGAGAACTATGCTGAAGGAACTCGGCAAATTGCACGCGTAACTTCGGAAGAAGCGTGACCCTTTTCCACGCAAGTGGAGGAGGGTGGCACAGACCAGGGGGTAGCGACTGTTTATCAAAAACACAGGGCTCTGCGAAGTCGCAAGACGACGTATAGGGTCTGACGCCTGCCCGGTGCTGGAAGGTTAAGAGGAGGGGTGCAAGCTCTGAATCGAAGCCCCAGTAAACGGCGGCCGTAACTATAACGGTCCTAAGGTAGCGAAATTCCTTGTCGGGTAAGTTCCGACCTGCACGAATGGCGTAACGACTTCCCCGCTGTCTCCAGCATAGACTCAGTGAAATTGAATTCCCCGTGAAGATGCGGGGTTCCTGCGGTTAGACGGAAAGACCCCGTGCACCTTTACTATAGCTTTACATTGGCATTCGTAGTGGCATGTGTAGGATAGGTGGTAGGCTTTGAAACCTGGGCGCCAGCTCAGGTGGAGCCACCCTTGAAATACCACCCTTATTACTATGGATGTCTAACCGCGGCCCGTTATCCGGGTCCGGGACAATGTATGGTGGGTAGTTTGACTGGGGCGGTCGCCTCCTAAAGAGTAACGGAGGCGCGCGATGGTGGGCTCAGAACGGTCGGAAATCGTTCGCTGAGTGCAATGGCATAAGCCTGCCTGACTGCGAGACTGACAAGTCGAGCAGAGACGAAAGTCGGTCATAGTGATCCGGTGGTCCCGCGTGGAAGGGCCATCGCTCAACGGATAAAAGGTACGCCGGGGATAACAGGCTGATGACCCCCAAGAGTCCATATCGACGGGGTTGTTTGGCACCTCGATGTCGACTCATCGCATCCTGGGGCTGGAGCAGGTCCCAAGGGTATGGCTGTTCGCCATTTAAAGCGGTACGTGAGTTGGGTTCAGAACGTCGTGAGACAGTTCGGTCCCTATCTGCCGTGGGTGTAGGAATATTGAAAGGATCTGTCCCTAGTACGAGAGGACCGGGATGGACGGATCTCTGGTGGACCTGTTGTGGCGCCAGCCGCATAGCAGGGTAGCTATATCCGGACGGGATAACCGCTGAAGGCATCTAAGCGGGAAACCCACCTTAAAACGAGTATTCCCTGAGAACCGTGGAAGACGACCACGTTGATAGGCCGGGTGTGGAAGAGCGGCAACGCTTGAAGCTTACCGGTACTAATAGTTCGATCGGCTTGATCGTTCTCATTCCTTATGCCCATCGTGAAACACGATGGTCTGACCAGCGCTCACGCATGAGCGGCCCTAACGGGCCTATGCTCCGCGAGGGCGCCGGAAAACCGGCGACGCGCAGTCGCGCTTGCGGGCTTATGCCCGAAAGCCACAAACGTCGCCTTGGCAC